>TARA_B100000686_G_scaffold322124_1_pt1 | contig 14195 bp, 10 predicted proteins | sample TARA_B100000686 | Tara Oceans TARA_B100000686 (sample SAMEA2622733) | marine metagenome | biome: marine biome (ENVO:00000447); feature: marine epipelagic mixed layer (ENVO:xxxxxxxxx); material: "saline water (ENVO:00002010), including plankton (ENVO:xxxxxxxx)" | depth 150 m
CATCTAAAAATTCATTTGCTAATCTTTCAAGCATAGTGGATTCTGATCTAGCACGAGCTGCACTAATAATCCATCTAATTGCCAAAGCCTGCCTTCTTTCAGGTCTGACCTCAGTAGGTACTTGATAAGTTGCACCACCAACCCTTCTAGATCGAGTCTCTATTTGAGGTTTTACATTATCTAATGCATCTTTAAATACTTTTATAGATTCTTGCCCTGTTTTTTCATTAATTTTATCTAAAGCTCCATAAAGTAGTTTTTCAGAAATAGACTTTTTTCCATGCACCATTAAGCTATTAGTGAACTTAGTAATAACTATGTCATTGTATTTTGAATCTGGAATTAATTCTCTTTTTTCTGCTTTACGACGTCTAGACATAATTGGCCTCTATTTCGGTCTTTTAGAACCATATTTGGATCTACGTTGTCGTCTATCTCCAACACCTTGAGTATCCAAAGTTCCTCTAATTATATGATATCTTACACCAGGCAAGTCTTTTACTCTTCCACCCCTTATCATAACAACTGAGTGTTCTTGTAAGTTATGACCTTCGCCAGGAATATAACTTGTTACCTCAAAACCATTAGTAAGTCTAATACGTGCTACTTTTCTAAGAGCAGAATTTGGCTTCTTAGGTGTAGTTGTATATACCCTTGTACAAACACCTCTCTTTTGAGGACAAGCCTCTAAAGCAGGCACTTTATTTCTTTTTACAGGAACTTTACGTCCTGATTTAACAAGTTGATTTATAGTCGGCATATACTCATTCCCAATCTATATTCTTCTTAGCATTTACTAAAAATTAATTAGATAAATACGAAGGGCGCATACTATGTGTGAAGTGCCCTGTCGTCAAGCATTTATATTAGATTTATTAACAAAAATTAATATTTTTTACAAACTATAAATTTTGCTCAAATTAAAGCAAAAAAAACTAATCTACTTTTGCTTCTATTTCAGAATTTTCTTCTGATAATTTTTTTTCACTTTCTCTCTCAGCAATAATTTTTTGATCTCGAGTATATGCAATGGATTTATATCCAGAAACAGTTCTTCCAGTTCCAGCTGGAATTAACCTACCTACAATAACATTTTCTTTTAAACCTGCCAATCTGTCTATCCTCGCTCCCACAGCTGCTTCAGTTAATACTCTTGTTGTTTCTTGAAACGAAGCTGCTGAAATAAATGATGATGTAGATAAACTTGCTTTAGTAATACCTTGAAGAACAGGTTTGGCCTTTGCTTTTTCTAATTTTTTTGATAAGGCATTATTTTCTGCATCAAATTCTCTTTTGTGAACTTGTTCACCTGCCAAAAATGTAGTATCTCCTGGCTCAACAATTTCAAGTTTCTGCATCATTTGTCTAGTAATTACTTCTATATGCTTATCATTTATTTTAACACCTTGAAGCCTATATACTTCTTGAACTTCATTAACTAAATATTCTGCTAATGCCTCTATTCCCAAAGCTGTCAAAATATCATGTGGTACACGACTACCATCTGTTAAAGTTTCACCTTTTCTAACTTCATCACCTTCTTGCACAGTAATATGTCTTCCTTTAGGAATTAAATATTCCACTACATCCTTATTATTAACTATTTCTAAACGTCTTTTTCCTTTATAATCCTTCCCGAATTGAATTTTACCATCTAACTCCGCAATAAAAGCATGTTCTTTTGGTCTTCTTGCCTCAAATAATTCTGCTACTCTTGGTAAACCTCCAGTAATATCTCTTAATCTATATTCCAAAGGAATTCTAGCTATCAAATCTCCTGCATTAATTTTATCTCCATCATTTACGCTTAAAATTGCATCTACAGGCAATTCATAAGAAGCATTAGCTCCTGAATCTAACTTTAAAATTTTTCCTGATTTATTATTTATTTCAATTCTAGGAGAAAAATCTTTTATTTTAGGGTTAGCTTTATTAAATTGTGAATTAGCTCTCCAATCTATAACTCTTTTAGAAGAAATACCCGTTTCTTCATTCATTTCTTCATGAACAGAAACCCTGTCTAATAAATCCGCATATTTTATAATTCCAGTTTTTTCAGATATTATAGGCCTTGTATATGGATCCCATTCTGCAATCTTATCTCCCCTAGTGATATTATCTCCATCCTTAAATAAAAGTCTAGCTCCCTTAGGAATTCTATTCTGTGCCCTTTCCCTTTTATTGGAATCCAAAATTAATATCTCAGCATCTCTACTCATTACTATGTTAAAATTACTAGAATCCTTAATAATATTTCCTTTTTTTAATTTAAGAATACCATCTACTGCACTTTCCACACTTGAAACCTCTGTTTGTTGAGCAGCTCCACCAATATGAAAAGTACGCATAGTTAATTGAGTTCCTGGCTCTCCTATGGATTGAGCAGCTATAACTCCTACTGCCTCACCCATATTAACCAAAGTTCCCCTTGCCAAATCCCTTCCATAGCATTGAGCGCAAACACCTTCTTCTGTTTTACAAGTAAGAACAGACCTTACTTTAACAGTATCTATATCAGATTTTTCTATTAAATTTACATCTTCTTCATTTATTAAATGACCCTTTTTTAATATAATCTCATCATCAGAAGGATTAATTACATCTTTTGCTAATACTCTTCCTAAAATTTGTTCACCTATAGACTCTATTACATCTGAACCTTCAATTATTGACTGTTTAACTATCCCGTCCTCAGACTTACAATCATGTTCAGTAATTATTACATCTTGAGCCACATCTACTAACCTTCTAGTCAAATATCCAGAATTAGCAGTTTTAAGAGCCGTATCTGCCAAACCCTTTCTGGCTCCATGAGTAGAATTAAAGTATTCTAAAACAGACAAACCTTCCTTAAAATTTGATATTATAGGAGTCTCAATAATTTCTCCTGAAGGTTTAGCCATCAAACCTCTCATAGCAGCTAACTGCTTCATTTGTGCTGTGGAACCTCTGGCACCCGAATCTGACATCATAAAAACGGAATTCATTTCTCTACCTATGCCTTTTTCCATGTCTCCCATCATAGCATCAGTTACCAAATCAGTGCATTGAGACCAAGCATCAACAACCTTATTATATTTTTCTTGTTGGGTTAATAATCCATCACTATATTGTTTTTCATATTCTTTTACTAATTTTTCAGTTTCATCAACAAACTTCTTTTTTGCTTCAGGTATTATCATATCATCTTTTCCAAAGGAAATTCCTGCCTTACAAGCCTCATTAAATCCAATTTTCATTAACCTATCTGAAAAAATCACAGTTTCTTTTTGTCCGCAATATCTATAAACCATGTCTATAAGATTACTAACTTCTTTTTTCTTAAGAACCTTATTTATTAAATTAAATTTGATTTTATTATTTTTAGGTAAAATTTCAGCAATAAGCATTCTTCCTGGAGTAGTTTCTACTATTTCAGTATAGTCATTATCTTCCTCATCTAAAGATGTAATTCGACCTTTAACTTTTGCATGCAACCCTAAATGCCCTGAATTTAATGCATGTTTAATTTCTGCTACATCCTTAAATATTAATCCTTCACCTTTATCTCCTTCATTCATTAAAGACATATAATAAAGACCTAAAACTATATCTTGAGTTGGAACTATAATTGGTTTGCCATTCGCAGGACTCAAAATATTATTAGTGGACATCATTAAAACCCTAGCTTCCAATTGAGCTTCCAAAGATAACGGTACATGTACTGCCATTTGGTCTCCATCAAAATCTGCATTAAAAGCAGTGCATACTAATGGATGTAATTGTATGGCTTTTCCCTCAATTAAAACTGGCTCAAATGCTTGAATACCTAGTCTATGTAAAGTTGGAGCCCTATTTAAAAGAACCGGGTGTTCTCTTATTACTTGTTCTAAAATATCCCATACTTCAGGTTGTTCCTTCTCCACCATTTTTTTTGCTGCTTTAATAGAAGTTGCTAAACCATAAAGTTCTAATTTAGAATAAATAAAAGGTTTAAATAATTCTAAAGCCATTTTCTTAGGTATCCCACATTCATGTAATTTTAATTCAGGTCCTACCACTATTACTGACCTACCTGAATAATCACACCTTTTTCCTAATAAATTTTGCCTGAAGCGTCCCTGTTTACCTTTCAACATATCAGCTAAAGATTTTAAAGGTCTTTTATTTGATCCTGTTATAGGTCTTGACCTTCTAGAATTATCAAACAAAGCATCCACTGATTCTTGAAGCATCCTTTTCTCATTTCTTATTATTATATCTGGAGCTCTTAAATCTAATAAACGTTTTAACCTGTTATTTCTATTAATCACTCGCCTATATAAATCATTTAGATCACTAGTCGCAAATCTACCTCCATCTAAAGGAACTAAAGGTCTTAACTCTGGAGGCAAAATAGGAATAACATCTAAAATCATCCACTCTGGCAAGTTACCAGAGCTTATAAAAGCTTCTACTAATTTAAGTCTTTTTACATATTTTTTTCTTTTTATATCTGAAGTAGTTTTTTTTAGTTCATCTCTCATAGTATCTCTTTCCTCAATTAAATTTATTGAAGAAAGCATTTCCTTAATTGCCTCAGCCCCAATTGAGGCAATAAATTCAGAACCATACTCATCACAAGCATCCTGATATTCTGATTCAGATAATAACTGATTAAGTTTTAAATCTGTAGTACCTGGCTCCATAACTACAAAATTTTCAAAATATAATATTTTCTCTACATCTTTCATTGGCAAATCAAGTAACAAACTAATTCTTGAAGGAAGAGATTTTAAAAACCAAATATGCGCCACAGGCGCAGCTAAAGTAATATGTCCCATTCTATCCCTTCTAACCTTCGACTGTATTACCTCTACTCCACATTTTTCGCATACCACTCCTCTATGCTTCATTCTTTTATACTTACCACATAAACACTCATAATCCTTTACAGGACCAAAAATTTTAGCACAAAAAAGCCCGTCTCTTTCAGGTTTAAATGTTCTATAATTTATAGTTTCAGGTTTTTTAACCTCACCAAAAGACCAAGACCTTATTACATCTGGGCTTGCTATAGATATTTTAATTTCGTCAAAATCACTTTTAACGGCAGTAGGTTCTAAAACTTTGAGCATTTTATTCATTTTTTTCTCACTCTATATATTATTTATATTTTTTCTCTATTATTAAGACCAACGTTTAGACATAACGCCTGTAATTCCTTAGTTAAAACATTAAACGACTCTGGTACTCCAGATTCAAAACTATCTTCCCCTCTAATGATGGCTTCATATACTTTAGTTCTTCCTGATACATCATCAGATTTTACTGTTAACATTTCTTGAAGAGTATACGAAGCTCCATAAGCTTGAAGAGCCCAAACTTCCATTTCACCAAATCTTTGTCCACCAAATTGTGCTTTTCCTCCTAAAGGTTGTTGAGTAACCAAACTATACGGGCCAATAGATCTTGCATGTATTTTATCATCAACCAAATGATGTAATTTAAGCATATAAACGTAACCAACAGTAACTTGCCTATCGAATTCCTCACCAGTTCTACCATCAACTAATATTACTTGCCCAGATTCATTTTTTTCAGATTCATTAAGTTGAACTTTAATATCATCTTCATTTGCTCCGTCAAAAACCGGAGTCGCCATAGGGACTCCTTTTCTTAAATTCTTAGCTAATTCTAATATTTCAACATCATCAAAATCTTTTTCCGCTTTTTTCCAGAAATTACTCCCATAAATAGACTTAAATTTTAATTTTAATTTAGAAATTCTTTCCTCTTTTTGATATTGATTTACAATATCAGAAATTTGTTTTCCTAAACCTGCGGAAGCCCAACCCAAATGTGTTTCCAATATTTGTCCTACATTCATTCTTGAAGGAACTCCAAGAGGGTTTAAAACTATATCAACAGGAGTGCCATCCTCTAAATAAGGCATATCTTCTACAAGAGATATTTTAGAAATAACACCTTTATTACCATGCCTTCCAGCCATTTTATCTCCAGGTTGTAATTTTCTTTTTACAGCAACAAAGACTTTAACCATTTTTAAAACACCTGGAAGTAATTCATCTCCATCTTGTATTTTTTCAACTTTTTCTTCAAATTTTATTTGAAGCCTCTGAATCTCTTTATCATATTCACTCTTTAACACTTCTATATCATTCATAATTTTTTTATTTGAAACTATAAAATCCCAACATTGACCTAATGTATACTTCTCAAAAGTTTCTGTTTTAATTTTATTATTTTTTGAATATCCTTTAGGCCCTCCTATTGCTTTATTATTTATAAGCATGCTTTTTAAACGATTAAACACATTATGTTCAATTATTCTCACTTCATCATCTCTATCTTCAGCAAATCTAGAAATTCCCTCTCTTTCTATTTCTAGTGCTCTCTCATCCTTATCTACCCCTCTACGAGAAAAAACTCTAACTTCTACAACTGTTCCTGATACCCCAGGAGGCAACCTCAAAGAAGAATCTCTTACATCTGCTGCCTTTTCACCAAAAATAGCTCTTAAAAGTTTTTCTTCAGGAGTAGTAGGAGTTTCTCCTTTAGGAGTAACTTTTCCTACTAAAATATCATTAGAGCCTACTTCTGCACCTATATAAACTATTCCCGCTTCATCAAGATTTTTTAATGCCTCATCACCTACATTTGGAATATCTCTACTAATTTCTTCAGGACCTAATTTAGTATCTCTAGCCATTATATCAAATTCTTCAATATGAATTGACGTAAATACATCATCTTGAACAACTTTTTCAGAAATTAATATTGAATCTTCATAATTATATCCATTGTATGGCATAAAAGCGACAAGTACATTTCTTCCTAAAGCTAACTCACCTAAATCTGTGGCTGGCCCATCTGCAATTATATCTCCAGCTTTAACCTTATCTCCAACTTTAACTAACGGTCTTTGATTAATAGCTGTATTTTGATTTGATCTTTGAAATTTAAGTAAATTATATATATCAACACCAATTGTACGATCAGGATTATTAGAATCTGTAACGCTTATTACAATTCTACTTGCATCAACCTGATCAACATAACCTGACCTTTTCGCCGCAACTGCTGAACCTGAATCAGCCGCAACTTTTGATTCCATTCCTGTACCTACTAAAGGTGCCTGTGAACTAATCAAAGGAACTGCTTGTCTTTGCATATTAGAACCCATCAAAGCTCTATTTGCATCATCATTTTCTAAAAAAGGAATTAATGCAGCAGCTACAGAAACTAATTGTTTTGGTGATACATCTATATAATCTATATTTTTGGGATGAACTAATACAAAATCACCATCTTTTCTACAACTAACTAAATCACTATTAAATTTTCCATCAGCACCCAAGGACGCATTTGCCTGAGCAATAGTATATTTACTTTCTTCCATAGCTGATAAATAAATTACTTCAGAAGTAACTTTTTCATTTTTTACAACTCTATAAGGACTCTCAATAAATCCGTATTTGTTTATTTTGGCATGAGTTGCCAAACTATTAATCAGACCTATATTTGGTCCTTCTGGTGTTTCAATAGGACATATTCTTCCATAATGAGTCGGATGTACATCTCTAACTTCAAATCCCGCTCTTTCTCTAGTTAAACCCCCTGGACCTAAAGCTGACACTCTTCTTTTATGTGTTATTTCACTAAGAGGATTCGTTTGATCCATAAACTGACTAAGCTGAGAAGAACCAAAGAATTCTCTTATAGATGCCTGAGCTGGTTTTGAATTTATTAAATCTTGAGGCATAACTGTATCTATTTCAGCAGAAGACATTTTCTCCTTTATTGACCTCTCCATTCTAGATAAACCTACTCTATATTGATTTTCTAATAATTCCCCAACAGATCTAACTCTTCTGTTTCCTAAATGATCTATATCGTCTACTTCTCCAATACCGTCTCTCAATCCTACTAAAATTTTTAAAACTCCTACTATATCAGGAATTCTTATTTCAGTTATTACATCATCTAAATTATTATCTAACTTAGAATTAAGTTTTACTCTGCCAACAGCAGACAAATCGTATCTCTCAGACCTTAGTTCATTTATATCTTCACTCTTAACCCAAAAAGTAACTGGCAAATCTTCTCTTACTTCTGAAGATAAAATTACTAAACTCCAACCATTTTCCTCATCAATAACCCAACTTCCAGCTGATTCCATAATCTCTTTTGGCATAACTTTAAGAACTTGCGACTTTGGAGAAGCTTTTGCCCTACATTCTATTTCATCTTTATTAAAACTAGCCTTAGTAAAAAATAAGTCATAAAATAATCTTTCCGAAGTTTCCTCCGTTGGAGGCTCCCCAGGGCGCATAATTCTATATATATCTGCTAATGCTTGAACTCTGGAGGTAGTTTTATCCGCTTCCATAAGAGTATTTCTAATATATGGGCCTATTTTATTATTAATTAACAAAATACCTATATTATTTATGCCTTCCTCATCTATTTTATTTAGAATTTTTTCATCAATTAATGCACCTGCCTCAATATATATTTCGCCTGTATCTTCATTATAACAATCTGAAGCAGAATATTGATTCAAAATAGCTTCCTTAGGAAGTAAAACCTGATTTATTTTATCTTCTTTAGCTTTCCTTAAATGTCTAGGAGTTATTCTTTGCTCTTTAGAAAAAAGAACTTTTCCTTTTTCGGTTTTTAAATCAAAACCTAATTTTGAATTTTCTATATTCAAATCACTTAAATTAACTAACCAGCCATTTTTTAATTTTTCATAATTTATTCTTTTGTAAAATTTAGATAATATTTGCTCTTCATCTAAATTCAAAACCTTTAAAATTAAAGAAGCTGGTAGTTTTCTTCTTCTATCAATTCTTATAAAAATATTATCCTTAGCGTCAAATTCAAAATCAATCCATGATCCCCTATATGGAATAATTCTTGCATTAAATAAAATTTTTCCTGAAGAATGACCTTTTCCTTTATCATGATCAAAAAATACTCCTGGAGATCTATGCATTTGACTAACTACCACTCTTTCAGTTCCATTAACTACAAAAGTTCCTTTATCCGTCATTAACGGCATATCACCCATATAAACATCTTGCTCAAGAATACTCCTTACTGACTTAACTACAGTTTCCTCATCTATATCAAATATAATCAATCTAAATTTAACTTTTAAGGGAGCAGCATAAGTTAAACCTCTTTGTCTACATTCCTCCACGTCATATTTAGACCTACCCAATTCATATGAAACAAATTGTAATTCACAGGTATCAGAAAAGTCATTTATAGGAAATACAGAAGAAAAAACTTTATATAATCCTTGATTCGATTCTTTACTGTATGGTGATTTTGAGTTTAAAAATTGTTCGTAAGAAGCTTTTTGTACAGCTATTAAATTAGGCATATCAGCCACTTCATGAATAGTTCCAAAAGATTTTCTTATTCTTTTTCGACCGGTAAGAGAAAGTTCAGATATAGTCATATTATAGTGCCTCGCAAAAATTTATAATCATACTTGTTAGTAAAAACAAGCCAACAACGCAGTATCTTTAGTTGCCACTCTAAAGCAATAAACTAATAGCTAATATATATAACTCGTTACAAGAAATGCTTACCTTCTATCATTAAATGCTCTCGCATTACATTTTAGAATAAAATAAAGAGAAATTATATATTAGAGTATATTAAACCGCAAGCTAAATAAAATAGAATTTAAACTTATTTTATTATTTAAGTTCTACTTTAGCTCCAGCCTCTTCTAACTTCTTCTTTATTTCTTCAGCTTCTTCTTTCGATGCACCTTCTTTTATAGGTTTGGGAGCAGCTTCAACTAAGTCTTTAGCCTCTTTCAGACCTAAAGATGTAACTGCCCTTACTTCCTTAATAACATTAATTTTGGAATCTCCAGCACTAGCAAGAATAACGTCAAAACTATCCTTTTCTTCTGCTGCTTGTGCCCCATCCGCAGATGCTCCTGGAGCAGCCGCTACAGCAACTGCTGCTGAAGCTGAAACTCCCCATTTTTCCTCTAAAAGTTTTGAAAGCTCAGCTGCTTCCATAACTGTCAAAGAAGATAAATCTTCTACCATTTTTTCTAAATCAGCCATTATATTTCCTTTCAAAATTTAACTGAATATTAAATTACTCTTTTGCTGCCTCTTCCTTAGGAGCCGCTTCTTCTTTCGATGCTTCTTCCTTAGGAGTAGCTTCTTCTTTCGATGCTTCTTCCTTAGGAGTCGCTTCTTCTTTAGGTGCATCCTTTTTTGCACCTTCGTATGATTTTACAACTGTTACAACCTGTTTAGAGGGTGTAGATAAAACTGTGGCTATTTGTCTAGCAGGGGCAGAAAGAAGCCCTATTATCTTTGCTTGTAATTCTAACAAAGATGGAAGACTAGCTAAATGTTTTATAGCATCTAAATCCAAAACCTTATCTTTTAATGCTCCTCCTATAACTATTAATTTTTCATTTTCTTTAGCAAAACTAGTAGTAACTTTTGCTGCAGCTACTATATCCTTAGAATAAGTTATAGCTGTTGGACCTGAAAAAAATTCTGATAAATTTTTATAAGGAGAGTTCTCTAATGCAATTTTAACTAATCTATTTTTTGTTACTCTAAAAGTAACGTTAGAATTCCTTGTTTTTGATCTTAATTCATTAATGGAATCTGCATTAATTCCTTCATAATGAGCCACAATTATAGCTTCGGCTTCTTCAAAAATACTTTTAAAATCTGCAATAGCCTTTTCTTTTTGTGATCTATCCACAACTATCTCCAAAATAAGCTATCCAAGATGAAAGGAATTGACAAACATTTACGTCTAATTCTATCTATGCAGAATTTAATTCTTTTCAGAAACCTGCAGTCTCGGACAGACAATTAACTTTAATACTTCCTCTAATACAAAAACAAATAAAAATCAACAAAACAAATAAAAATTATAAACTTAAACTATTTAAATCAATCTGTATAGAAGGACCCATTGTAGAACTTATATAAACTTTTTTTATAAACTGTCCTTTTGATCCAGAAGGTTTAGATTTTTTTACAGAATCTATAAATTTAGATAAGTTTTCAATTAAATCTTCTTCTTTAAAACTTGCTTTACCTATGCCTGCATGTACTATCCCTGCTTTTTCAACCTTGTATTCTACTTGACCACTCTTAATAGCCTTAATAGCCTCCCCAACTTCCATTGTTACAGATCCTAATTTTGGATTAGGCATAAGACCTCTAGGTCCAAGGACCTTGCCTAGTTTTCCAACTATTGCCATCATATCTGGTGTTGCTATAATTCTATCAAAATTGATTTCACCTTTCTCAACAGTCGCAGCTAAATCATCTGAACCAACTATATCTGCACCTGCTGCCTTAGCTTCTTCTGCCTTCTTATCTCTAGCAAATACAGCAACTCTTTGTGTTTTCCCAGTGCCTTTAGGCATAGCTACTACCCCCCGAACCATTTGATCAGATTGTTTATTATCAATTCCTAAATTCATAGCTATATCAACTGTTTCATCAAACTTAGTTGATGCTCTCTCCTTCAACATTTTAACAGCTTCCGTTAATTGGTAACTTTTAACTGTGTCCAAACCTTCAGATGCTTTTTTAAACCTTTTTGATATTTTAGACATACTTTACTCCACTACTTCTACACCCATAGACCTTGCAGTTCCTTCTAATATTTTACAGGCATCTCCAATATTATGAGCATTCAAATCAGACATTTTATCTTCAGCAATTTGTTCTAATTGTTTTCTAGATACCTTAGAAATATATTCTCCTCTTCCAGGTGTTTCAGATCCTTTTTGCAATTTTATAGCTTTTTTAATTAAATAACTTGCTGGTGGTTTCTTAAAAACAAAAGAAAAACTTTTGTCTTGATAAACTGTTATAACTACAGGTAATGGGGCTCCCTGTTCCATTTTTTGAGTTTCTGCATTAAATGCTTTACAAAACTCCATAATATTTAATCCTGCTTGACCTAAGGCAGGCCCTACAGGAGGAGCAGGATTAGCCTTGCCAGCTGGTACTTGTAATTTAACATAACCTGTTATTTTTTTTGCCATAAATTATCTCCAAAAATTTCTTAAGCTTTATCTACTTGACTATAACCCAGCTCTACTAATGTAGATCTACCAAAAATAGAGACTGCTATTTTAAGTCTTTCTTTCTCTTCATCTATGTCTTCTACAACCCCATTAAAAGATGCAAAAGGTCCATCTGCTACTCTTATTGTTTCTCCTATTTCAAATATTACTGATCGTTTAGGTTTTTCAACTCCTTCTTGCACCTGACTCAAAATAGCTTTAGCTTCCTTTTCAGTTATTGGAGAAGGTTTTCCAGAAGACCCTAAAAAACCAGTTACCTTAGGAGTATCCTTAACTAAATGCCATGTCTCATCTGTCATATCCATATTTATTAATATATACCCTGGAAAAAATTTTCTTTCCGCATTAATTTTTTTTCCTCTTCTAACCTCTATAACTTCCTCCATAGGAACCAATACCTGAGAAAAATAATCTGATAAACCTTTTCTCGCAGACTGTTCATTTATAGCCTGAGCAACCTTTTTTTCAAAACCTGAATGAGTATTAACTACATACCAACGATGAGACACATTACCTCCATAAATTATAATCCTAATATAATTCTAACACCATATGAAAGAAGCTGATCTACTCCTAAAAAAAATAAAGATAAAATTAATACCATTACAAAAACCATGGCAGTTGTAACCAAAGTTTCTTTCCTAGTAGGCCAAGTTACCTTACTTATCTCCTGTCTTACTTCACGTACAAACTTCAATGGCCTAGTTTTAGTCATTATTCATTCCTACTTATCATATTGGCAGGAGCGGAGGGACTCGAACCCGCAGCCCCCGGTTTTGGAGACCGGTGCTCTACCAATTGAGCTACGCTCCTAAAATATTAAATAACTAATTCGTAAGTTATTATTCTATAATTTTAGATACTATACCTGCTCCAACAGTTTTTCCACCTTCTCTTATAGCAAACTTTAAACCTTCATCCATTGCTATTGGAGATCCTAAATTAACTTCTAATTCTACATCATCTCCGGGCATAACCATTTCTGTTCCACTTTGTAAAGCTATTGTACCAGTTACATCAGTAGTTCTAAAATAAAACTGAGGTCTATAATTCTTAAAGAATGGTGTATGTCGTCCCCCTTCTTCTTTTTTCAGAATATAAGTCTTTGCCATAAATTTAGTGTGAGGCTTAATAGAACCAGGTTTTGCTAAAACTTGTCCACGTTCTACTCCTTCACGTTCTATTCCACGCAAAAGTACCCCTACATTATCTCCAGCTTCACCTCTATCTAATAATTTACGAAACATTTCTACACCTGTACAAGTAGTCTTTGTAGTTTCCCTAATTCCAGTTATTTCAATTTCATCTCCTACATTAACTACTCCACTTTCTACTCTACCAGTAACAACTGTACCTCTTCCTGATATTGAAAAAACATCTTCGATAGGAAGTAAGAAAGGCTTATCAACAGGACGATCGGGTTTAGGTACATAAGCATCTACTTGCTTCATTAATTCTACAACTGCAGGAACACCTATATCCCCTGAATCTCCTTCAAGAGCTTTTAATGCTGAACCTTTAACGATAGGAATATCATCTCCTGGAAATTCATATTCAGTTAACAATTCACGTATTTCCAATTCTACTAATTCCATCAATTCTGGGTCATCTAACTGATCACATTTATTTAAAAACACCACAAGAGCCGGTACACCAACTTGTCTTGCAAGAAGAATATGTTCTCGTGTTTGAGGCATAGGACCATCTGCTGCAGAAACAACTAAAATTGCCCCATCCATTTGAGCAGCACCTGTAATCATATTCTTTACGTAATCAGCATGCCCAGGACAATCAACGTGTGCATAATGACGCTCAGCAGTTTCATATTCTACGTGCGCAGTATTAATTGTAATTCCACGTTCCCTTTCCTCTGGTGCTTTATCTATATCATCATATGCTATAGCTGCTCCACCTGAAGTATCTGACATCACTTTAGTTATTGCGGCAGTCAACGTTGTTTTCCCATGATCAACATGGCCAATAGTTCCTATATTGACATGAGGTTTATTACGTTCAAATTTTTCTTTAGCCATTCTTTTTTTTCTCCTATTTATTTTTATTTCCTTGGAGCGGGTGAAGGGAATCGAACCCTCGTAACCAGCTTGGAAGGCTG
>TARA_B100000686_G_scaffold190010_1_pt1 | contig 14172 bp, 13 predicted proteins | sample TARA_B100000686 | Tara Oceans TARA_B100000686 (sample SAMEA2622733) | marine metagenome | biome: marine biome (ENVO:00000447); feature: marine epipelagic mixed layer (ENVO:xxxxxxxxx); material: "saline water (ENVO:00002010), including plankton (ENVO:xxxxxxxx)" | depth 150 m
AGAAAGATACTCCTGAGACAAGAAATGCTGTTCGAGATGACCTTATAAAACAAGAAGTATTATCTCAAGAGGCTATAAGAAAGAAACTAGATAAAGACCCTGATATCTCAACACAAATTATGATTACACGACAATCAGTTCTGATTAGAGCACTTCAAGCTGATTTTATTAAAAATAATAATCCAGCTGAGAAGGAGCTTCGTGAAGAATACCAGGCAGTAAGCGCCGCATCTATGGGTGATCAAGAATATAATCCCCGACATATATTACTCAGTACCGAAGCAGAAGCTAAGGACATTATTGCAAAAATTAAGAAGGGTGGTAAATTTGAGGAGATTGCAAAGGATAAATCTACAGATGACGGATCTAAAAATAAGGGTGGTGAACTAGGTTGGTCATCAGCGAGAAGCTATTCACAGCCTTTTGCAGAAGCTCTAATTAAATTAAAAACTGGTGAAATAACAGAAAAGCCTGTAAAGACCTCATTTGGTTGGCATATAATCAGACTAGATGGCATGCGCCCTCTAAAAATACCACCTTTTGAGGAAGTGAAACAGAAAGTTCAACAGCGTGTATTACAACAAAAATTTAAAACTTACCTAGAAAAATTAAAAGAAAAAGCAAAAATTGAATAATAAAACTACTTAATAATTTCAAGGAAGAGCTAGCAGAAAGAACTTTTCCTTGAAATTACATATCGTTTACGTTTTTATCTTTACTCGCTGGGTCAGTGAACATAATAAATCATAGCTTATGGTACCAGCTGCCTGAGCAACCTCTTCTACAGGCATTCCTTTCCCCCAAAATACTACAGGACTTCCAATCCCTGCATTTGCAACTTTACTCAAATCCACATGCAACATATCCATAGATACTCGCCCAATAATTCGCGTACGAACCCCATTAACTAGTACTGGCGTACCAGTAGGCGCATGACGCGGGTATCCGTCTGCATATCCCCCTGCAACAATCCCTACACGCATAATTTGTTTAGCACAAAATGTCTGGCCATAACCAACTGTATCTCCGGCGTTAAGATTCTGTACTGCGATGATCTCACTAGTGAACGTCATAGATGGTCGTAAATCTAACTCACTTGCAGATATATCAGAAAATGGTGACGCACCATATAACATTATGCCAGGGCGCACCCAGTCAGCATGAGTTTCAGGATACTGCAATGTTGCTGCTGAATTAGCTAACGAGCATGGAAGGTCATAATTTGTAACAACAGAATTAAAACACTGAAGCTGTTCAATAACTTCCTTTCTATCATTTCTGTTATCTGCACAAGCGAAATGTGTCATCAAAGTGATTTGATCAATGGCAGAATTTGACTGCAATGTCTCCAACGCCTTAAGAAATTGTTCTGGGGTAAAACCTAAACGGTTCATACCAGTATTTAATTTCAAAAAAACATTTAATTTTCCTGATAGTTTATAAGCAGATAACATTTGCAACTGCTTACTATTATGTATTACAGCAGATAGCTGATAGCGCTCAAATAATTCCAATTCTGATTTGGAAAAGAATCCTTCAATTAATAATATAGTATGCTGATAGCCAGCTTCTCGTAAATGTATAGCAGCATCTATTTCTAAAATAGCAAAGCCATCTGCACTACTAAAAGCCTCAGCTGCACGTAATAAGCCATGCCCATATGCATCTGCTTTTATTACTGCCATTACTCTGGCGCATTTAGCATAACGACGAACAACAGAAAGATTATGCTTAAGTGCAGAAAGATCAATCAATGCATTTATAGGACGAGACATTTGCTTAAAATTTATAATGAATTACGATTATCTGGAAACATATGGGTAAAATATATACAGTTGATTCTACATAGTATTCAATCAAATATTTTATACCTAGGACAGACTGTACCAAAAATATTGCCTAAAGTAGAAGCTTATAACGATTGCATTGGTCGGTGAAGCTATTTCATGTTATAAAATCACAGCCAAAAAAGATGTAAGCAACATAAAGAAATTTCAATATATATCTAACAACAATTTGGAGAGAATAATTTGAAGCGTGGATTTTACACTATCATGGCGGCACAATTTTTCTCATCGCTAGCTGACAACGCCTTATTAGTTGTTGCTATTGCATTACTGATCGATCTGCATGCCCCAGCATATTTAACTCCAATGCTTAAATTTGTTTTTGTATTATTCTATGTAATTCTTGCTCCATTTGTAGGAGCATTTGCTGATTCTATGGCCAAAGGAAGAGTAATGTTTATAAGCAATGCTATTAAAATAACTGGTTGTTGCTTACTTTTCATGTCTTCTCATCAATACGTTGCTTTAGCCGCATATGCTGTTGTTGGTCTAGGTGCAGCTGCCTACTCACCAGCTAAATATGGAATTCTTACTGAATTATTGCCTCCTGAGAAACTTGTAATAGCTAATGGTTGGATTGAAGGGTTAACTGTAGCATCCATTATAATTGGAACAGTATTAGGTGGAGTATTAATTACACCTGCAGTTGCAGAAATATTCTTAGAATTTGATTTCCCTTATATAGATACTGGTGTTGACACTATTCCAGAAGCATCTATTATCTTTATAGCAATATTCTATGGTATTGCTGCCATTTTCAATCTTTATATACCGAATACTGGAGTTGATCATCATATTCTTAATAAAAACCCAATTTTCCTAATCCATGAGTTCAAACATTGCGTCAAGCTACTCTGGACTGATAAATTAGGACAAATTTCACTTGCAGTTACAACATTATTCTGGGGTGCAGGTGCAACCCTACAATTTATCGTATTAAAATGGGCTGAAGTAGCCCTAGACTATCCGCTAAATAAAGCTGCCCAATTACAGGGAATAGTTGCAATAGGTATTGCTATTGGTGCTGTGACAGCTGCACGCTTTGTGTCTCTGAGGCAATCAGTTAAAGTAATACCACTTGGTATAGCTATGGGTATAGTAGTAATGGCCATGATAATAGCTTACAAATTATGGATTGCAGTTATTTTACTAATGTTGATTGGCGGGCTAGCTGGATTCTTTGTGGTCCCAATGAATGCATTACTGCAGCATCGTGGACATATTCTCATGGGTGCAGGTCACTCTATTTCAGTACAAAATTTTAATGAAAATTTGAGTATTCTTGTTATGTTGATGATTTATGCTTTACTAGTTAGTTTTGAAGTGCATATTTACACCATAATTATTATATTTGGATCATTTGTAGCTATAACTATGACTCTTATACGCCGCTGGCATATATTGAATCAAAGGAAAAAAGACTCTTTACATCTAATTGGGGCCCATAAAAAACTTTGAAGATTATTTAACTAATTTTGTATTATATTCCTAGCAAAACATAAATCTCTCCATGCTTTTTCTTTATCAGACTGAATTTCTAACAAATGTACTGGATGATAAGTGACAATTAAAGGAATACCAGAATATTTATGAAGCACACCACGCAGACTATCAACAGATGCAACAGTATTCAATATATTCTGTGCGACAACCTCCCCCAAAGCTATTATTATTCTTGGCTTAATTAGCTCAATTTTCTTTGTAAGAAAAGATTCACACTGCATCACTGTGCCATCATCTGTTTTTTTATAACTAGGCAGATTTATAATATGAACATTATGGTCTCGCACTAGATCAATCGCCCCTAGCATATTATCTAATAGCCTTGCAGCAGATCCACTACATGGGCTAGATTGTAAAATCATAAATTTTATATCACTGCTTTTTGTAACAGATGAATTAGGGGCCTTTGATATATTACTAGCTACTTGTGTTTCTTTCCTATACCACAATGGTGCAAGCTGAAGCTCTTTAAGAGCTTCTGCTCTTCTATCACTCATAGTGCTAAAGCCATAATAATTGCATCCTCACGCCCACCCATCGCAGGATAATATTCTGGCCGGAATCCAATTTTCTTAAAACCTATCTGCTCATATAACTTAGCAGCACCAAGGTTTGATTTACGTACCTCTAAAAAAATAGAGTTCATATGATGTTCTTTGGCTAGAGAAATAAAATGCTGTATTAGTTTCTCTCCCCATCCTGCTCTTTGCCATGCTGATGCCACACTAAGTGTAAGTATATGGGCCTCATCTAAATTAATTGTCATCACACCATAACCAAAAATAAATTTATCCATCTCTAAGATATAGCAATGATATCTAGAGCTTATTGAGTCTTCAAAATTACCTCGTGTCCAAGGAAAAAGGAAAACCTCTTTCTCTATTAACATAATTGCATCTAAATCTCTCTCTAGCATTTGCCTGATCTTTGGTGACTCCTGTGGCTGAGCGCTCATCTCTCATTTTCCTTTAATGCTATTTTATTACGTATATAAATTGGAGTGGCCTCCATCGGACTAACTCCAAGCCCTTGGAGAAATCTATATTCAGCTAATTGAGCTATGTCACGTGCATTAGGTATAAAACCTACCTCAAAATGACTAATACTTTTACCATAATGTCTTTTCAACTCATCAAAATAAGTATCAAATCCACTACCACATCCAATCCAGTTATCTTCTGATATTTCTGGTGCATGCTTTGGTAAACAAAGTATTGGGGCACTTACACTTTCCCAGTCATCTACTATTTTTTCATATGCTGCATGATAAATTTCACCCATGCGCGCATCAATTGCTGTAACCACACGACCACTTCCTACTTGCTGTGCCAATGCTTCTAATGTTGAAATCCCTATTACTGGCAAATCTGCACCAAATGCTAATCCCTGTGCTACACCACAGGCAATACGTAAACCAGTAAAAGATCCCGGACCAGCACCAAATGCTATGCCATCCAATTGTACTAATGCTAACTCACTTTTTACTAATAGTTCCTGCAATCCTGGCAAAAGTAATTCAGAATGTCTCTGCTCTGCAAGAATATTTTGGCTTAAAATTTCACCATCTATCCATAGCGCTATAGAGCAATAATTAGTAGAAGTATCAAAAGCTAAAATCTTCAAAGTCAAAAATTTATCTAATAAAGGATAACTATAAAATCTAGCACCATATATTTTCCAATAAATTATTAGAATAAATTAGATGCCAATGTAATTGTAACAAGACCATGATAATACAAGAATATTTTCCATACTCATAAGGAAGGAAATTTTAATTTGGATATATAATTCTAGGATACAGGTAGGAAATATTAGCCTCTTCTTTCCTCTCAACCCATAATAAAAAATCAAATTCCTCTTTCAAAATATTAATACCCTATCCAGAAATACGCCTACTCTATCCTGGTAAGCAGACATACTGCCTCAGCCTCAATACCCTCACCTCTACCAATTGGGCCAAGAAACTCCGCAGTTTTTGCTTTAATATTAATATTCTCTTCTAGTAGCCCTAAGTCTTGAGAAATATTAGTAATCATAGCTGGAATATATGGCGCCATTTTTGGTGCTTGTGCAATGATAGTTGCATCAATATTAATTATATTATAAGAATTATTTTCTAATAAATGGCGCACTTCTTTCAATAAAACTCGACTATTAATATTTTTGTACTGCTGGCTTGTATCTGAAAAATGCTGCCCAATATCACCTAATGAGGCGGCTCCTAACAATGCATCACAAATTGCATGCAATAATACATCAGAATCAGAATGACCTAACAAGCCCTTATCAAAAGGAATATTTATTCCTCCTATGATTAACTGCCTACCTTTAACTAGCTGATGTATATCAGTGCCTTGCCCAATTCTAATTTTTCTTGTCATACCTCCCCCTGCTGTTCTCGTAATATTAACTCTGCTAAAGATAGGTCCTTAGGATAAGTTATCTTTATATTGCGGACATCTCCAAGAACTAATTTAGGATATAAACCTAATGCTTCAACTGCACTAGCATCATCAGTCATAGTTACGCTGTTAGGCTTACATAAAGCATTCATTAGTAACTTTAGGCGAAACATTTGTGGTGTCTGAGCTTGCCATAGATTTTTCCTAGATTCAGTCTCCTGTACTCGATCATTAATACCACTTCTTTTCAAAGTATCTGAAATAGGAACGGCTAATAATCCGCCAACTGTATCTTTTGAAAGTTCATCTAGCATCCTTTTAAGTAACTCTTCACTCAAACAAGGTCGTGCTGCATCATGAACTAACACCCAGTCTTCATCATGTATAAGAGATGATTCTGATATAGCCATTAACCCGTTTAAAGTACTCATAGCACGAGTCTCGCCACCACAATTAAGTACAATTAATTTACTAGAAAATTCTGACCAGTCGTACTTTAACCATTCTCTATCCTCAGGACTCAAAATAACTACTACATTAGTAATATCAGGAGAAAGATATAAAGTGCGCACGGCATAATAAATCATCGGCCTACCCCCAAGCGATAAGTATTGTTTAGGTAGATTAGTTTTCATACGAGCGCCGAAACCTGCTGCTGGAATTAATGCAAAGAATTTTGACATTCTGTAATTGTAACGAAAAAAAGAATTTTTTTCCTAATATAGAATTTAACTACCTTATTTATCCTCTTTTTGAATATAAATCAATAGAGTAAAAAATATGATTTAACACTTACTGTATAATGTCAAATTTTAGATTTCATGGGTAGCTTATATGGAAACGGAACAAATTAACGCTATTTCTAACCAACTCTCTGATCTTAAAAAAAGATCAATAGAGCTTCGGAGGTATCTTTGACTTCGACACAAAAAAGAATCGCCTAATCAATATTTCCCAACTAGAAGAAGATCCCGAAACTTGGAACAGTAGAAAACGCACCCAAGACCTAGGGCGAGAGAAGAAAATTTTGGAGAAAATTATCTTCCCTCTTGAGTCAATTGCACAGCAATTACAAGACTCTATTGATTTATTCCAAATGGCAAAAGAAGAAAATGATATTGTAGTGCTAGAAACTATCTATAAAGACGTACAGAATTTAGAAAAAAATGTTGCAAATATGGAATTTTGCCGTATGTTTTCTAATTCAATGGACCCAAACAATTGCTTCTTAGAAATTCAATCAGGATCAGGGGGCACGGAAGCCCAGGATTGGGCAGCAATGCTCCAACGTATGTATATACGATATTGTGAACAACATAATTACAAAATTGAAGTACTTGAAGAATCTTCAGGTGAAGTAGCAGGCATCAAAAGTGCCGCCCTTAAAATATCTGGAGACTATGCATATGGTTATTTACGCACCGAAAGCGGAGTGCATCGATTAGTACGAAAATCTCCATTTGATTCTGGTAACCGCCGCCATACCTCTTTTGCTAGCGTATTTATTTACCCGGAAATAGATGACACTATAGAAATTGAAATCAACCATGCAGACCTACGAATAGATACATACCGAGCTTCTGGGGCAGGTGGCCAGCACATTAATAAAACTGATTCAGCTATCAGAATTACTCACAATCCTTCAGGTATAGTTGTAAGCTGTCAAAATGATAGATCCCAGCATCGTAACCGTGCAGAGGCAATGGCAATGCTGAAATCACGACTTTATGAAGCAGAATTACGTAAAAAAAATGATGAAAAGCAAGCTATGGAAGACTCTAAGACTGACATAGGCTGGGGGCATCAGATACGCTCATACGTACTAGATCAATCACGTATTAAGGATTTAAGAACTGGTATAGAGATTGGTAACACTCAGGGGGTTCTAGATGGGGGCCTAGATGAATTTATCCAAGCAAGTTTGAAACATAAAGTTTAACTAATAACAAGATTACACTAATTTATAATATTTTATTCTTAAGAAACCAATATTTATATCATTAATAGCAGCAAATTATTATAATGATTTTTAGCTCATCTTATTTATATAAAGATATCTATATAATCTTTATACCCTTCTTCAATCAAACTATCGACTGGAATAAATCGTAAGGAAGCTGAATTGATACAGTAACGTCTACCTGTTGGCTCTGGACCATCAGTAAAAACATGCCCAAGATGAGAATCTGCATATCTTGAACGCACTTCAATTCGTGCCCCATTATATTCTTGCTCTTTCTTCTCAAGAATCACACTATCCTGAACTGGACGCGTAAAACTTGGCCAACCGGTTCCTGAATCATACTTATCCAATGAGCTAAAAAGTGGCTCACCCGATACTACGTCTACATACAGGCCAACTCTAGAATTATCCCAATAGAGATTTTTAAATGGTTCCTCAGTGCCATTATTCTGTGTAATTCTAAATTGTTCTGCAGATAATTTACGTTTCAACTCAGTTAGATTTAATTTTTCTAAATTTTCCATAGAAAAGACAAGTTATTATTAAATTTTTTGAATTTTGCCTATACAATATTCTAATAGTTTAGTATTTATAATTAACTAGAGGCATATAACTAAAAATTATTAATAATAATTTACTATCATCAAATGCTAAGATGATAGCGCATAGTGTTACACAACGCTATAATTGCTGCCATATATTCAAAAAAAAATAAGTTTTATTAAGGTTAAAAAATGAGTGCACAAGAGCTAAACCCACCAAAGAACTCAAATCAAATTATTGAAGAGCGCAGAGCTAAGCTTAAAGTTTTACGTGAGTCAGGTACCGCTTTTCCAAATGATTTTCGCCGCAATCATTTTGCATCAGATCTTCATAAAAAATATGGAGACCAGTCAAATATTACTCTAGAAAAGAATCCAGTATCTGTGGAAGTAGCTGGCCGTATGATTTTGAAACGTGTTATGGGTAAAGCTAGCTTTGCTACTATTCAAGATATGAGTGGACATATTCAGCTATACATCACCAATGATACTACAGGTGAATCTTCACATGCTGCATTCAAGAATTATGATTTAGGTGATATTTTAGGTATCCAAGGCATACTATTTATAACTAAATCTGGCGAGCTTACTGTACGTGTAATAAATTTACGACTACTAACCAAATCATTACGTCCCTTACCAGAAAAATTTCATGGATTAATTGACCAAGAACAAAAATATCGTCAACGTTATCTTGACCTTATTTCTAATGAAGAAACAAGAAAAGTATTCCTAACTAGATCTAGAATTATTCAATCTATTCGTGCCTTCTTTGAAGAAAAAGGTTATCTAGAAGTAGAAACCCCAATGATGCACCATATTCCAGGTGGCGCAGCAGCTCGTCCTTTTATCACGCATCACAATGCTTTAGATACCGACCTTTATTTAAGAATAGCACCAGAATTATACTTAAAGCGTTTAGTAGTAAGTGGTATGGAAAAGGTATTTGAGATAAACCGTAGCTTCAGAAATGAAGGTGTTTCTACACGCCATAATCCTGAGTTTACTATGCTAGAGTTTTACGAAGCTTATCAAGATCATTTATATCTTATGAATCTTACTGAAACATTAATCCGAGAATTAGCAATCAAGGTTTTAGGCACTACCGAAATTTCTTACCAGGGATATAAAGTAAATCTTGCAAAACCTTTCCTTAAATTATCTATCACCCAAGCAATTCAAAAATTTCATCCAGAATATACTGATTTACAATTAAATGACCGTACATACCTAATTAAAAAACTAGAAACCCTAAATATTAACTATAAACCTGAAGACGGAATTGGAAAACTACAACTATCTTTATTTGATGTAACAACTGAGCATTTATTAATGGACCCAACTTTTATAGTTGATTACCCATCAGATGTCTCTCCATTAGCCAGAAAGAATGATAAGAATCCAGAGATAACAGACCGCTTTGAACTTTATATAACTGGGCGTGAAATTGCAAATGGGTTCTCAGAATTAAATGATCCGGAAGATCAATCAGCCCGATTCCAAGAGCAAGCCCGTGCTAAAGAATCTGGTGACGAGGAAGCTATGCACTATGATGATGACTACATTCGGGCCCTAGAGCATGGCCTTCCTCCCACTGCTGGTGAAGGTATTGGCATAGATAGATTAATTATGTTATTCACTGATAGCCCTAGTATTCGGGACGTAATTTTATTTCCCCATTTACGTTGTGAAGAGTAATATTGTTTTAATTTATCTCAAAACTGATTATACCTACACCTACCCTAATAGTTCTATTATTAAGTATATTTAACTAGGAATTATTTTGACTCCTCCTATTCTCAGGAAAATAGAAATACCCATAGAAGGAATGACCTGCACAGCCTGTTCAACACGCATAGAGAAAGCTCTAAATAAGCTCCCTAACGTGCAAGCGACAGTCAATCTTGCTAATGAGAAAGCAAGCATCAAATTTGATCCTACTCTAGTTATACCAGAAAAATTAATTGATTCTATTGAGCAAGCAGGATTTTATGTCCCTCTACAATCAGTGCATCTGCAAGTCAGCGGAATGACCTGTTCTGAATGTGTCGTTTGTATTACAGAAGCAATAAATAAACTTCCAGGAGCAACTGCTACTGTTAATTTAGCCACTGAAAAATGTCTTATTAATTTTAGATATGGCTCTGTAACAACAAACGAACTGATTGCTGTCATTGTGAAAGAAGGCTATAACGCAACTGTAATCAGAGAAACTAATCACGAAAAAGAAAAGACACGAAAAATAATTGCTTATAAAAAAGAACTGCTAATGTTCTGGATTTCTGCCGCCCTTACCATTCCACTAATGTTACATATGGGTACATTCTTTTCAGATACAACTACAGATATATTACCACGCTGGTTACAGTGGCTATTAGCCACACCGGTCCAATTCTGGATTGGTATGCGTTTCTATAAAGGCGCATGGTTTGCACTTCGGGGGGGTAGTGCAAACATGGATGTTTTGGTCGTACTTGGAACGAGCATGGCATATTTTCTTAGTTCAATTGTTACATTACTAGAACTAAACCAACATATATATTTTGAATCAAGTGCAGCTATTATTACACTTGTTCTATTAGGAAAATTAATTGAATCGCGTGCAAAAAATAGAACCTCAGAAGCTATTGAAACACTTATAGAAATGCAACCTAAAACTGCACGAATAGAGCGTGATGGTGAAATTATTGAAGTTGAGGCAAATACTATTAAAATAAATGATATTTTTATTGTACGCCCAGGTGAGAGTCTACCAGCAGATGGCATTGTGATCGAGGGATCATCCAGTATTAATGAATCTATGCTAACTGGTGAGAGTCTGCCAGTTATAAAAAATTCTGGTACAAAAGTCTATGCAGCAACAATAAATCAGCAAGGGTTACTCAAATGCCGGGCTACCAGCATTGGTAGTCAAACACAACTTGCGGCCATCATTCGATTAGTAGAGGAAGCACAAGGCTCCAAAGCACCAATTCAGAGATTAGCTGATAAAATATCTAGTATTTTTGTTCCTATAGTAGTTTTAATTAGTATCCTAACCCTATTACTAACATGGTGGTTCTTTGGCGACTTTAATTTTGCACTTATAAATGCTGTTACTGTACTAGTAATTTCTTGCCCTTGCGCATTAGGATTAGCTACACCTACAGCAATAATGGTCGGTGCCGGAAGAGGTGCACAAATTGGAGTGCTATTTAAAAATGCTTCTGCACTAGAACAGGCTGAAAAAATTCAAACACTTATTCTAGACAAAACTGGGACTCTTACAGAAGGTAAGCCTATTGTAACCAATATTATCCCTTCAGGAGAAACTACTGAGCACGATCTAATACAAACAGCCGCCTCCCTAGAACAAGGCTCTGAACACCCACTAGCTAATGCAATATTAGAATGCGCAAAAAAAATGAATATTAAACTAAATCCAGTAAGTAACTTTATTTCTGTTACCGGTAGGGGGATAACTGCCCGTATTGGCGAGACAGATTATATACTGGGCACAATAAAATTTTTAATTGATTCAGGTGCTTTAATTAATGATATAAATACAGAAACTCAGGAAAAAGGTGAAACTGTCATTGTAATTGCCAAAAAAATTAATGCCCTCTATAGAATCATGGGATATATTAAAATTGCAGATCAGCTGAGAAAAACCTCTGCTCAAGCCGTAAAAAAACTACAGTCCATGGGAATTGAAGTGATAATGATTACTGGAGATAACCAAACAACTGCCACAGCTATTGCTAAGCAAGTAGGAATAACTAACTACCATGCTGAAATATTACCACAAGAGAAATCTGATAAAATAAAAAGAATAAGAAGCAGCGGTAAATATACTGCCATGGTAGGTGATGGGATAAATGATGCTCCTGCACTAGCATCAGCTAATATAAGTTTCGCTATAGGCTCTGGATCCGATATAGCCATTGAGGCTGCAGATATTACATTAATACGTAACGATTTAATTAGTGTTGCTGATGCAATTTCTTTATCTAAAAAAACATTAAAGAAAATTCACCAAAATTTATTTTTTGCTTTTATATATAATGTTCTAAGTATACCCCTTGCAGTAATAGGGTTACTTAATCCTATAATTGCAGCTACAGCCATGGCGATGAGTTCAGTTTCAGTAATAGTGAACTCATTGTTACTAAAAAAATGGCGTCCTAATTCTTGATAGAAGATTTTAGAAAAAGGAAATTTTTTAATGAAAACAACTACTATAAATATAAGTGGAATGACTTGTATGGGTTGTACTAATAGTATAAGGATTGTGTTAGAAAGAATTAATGGAGTAAGTGTTGCAGATATTTCTCTTGAGAAAAATCAAGCTAAAATTCAATATGATCCAGAAAAGACTACTATAAATAAATTTGAGGAGGCTATTATAAAAGCAGGATTTGAAATAAATACTTAAATAGTGTTAGTTACTATAAGAATAAAATCAACTCAAGAATTATTTTTCTAAAGGATTATATTGGCCCTGCGCAGTATCCATTATTCTGAAACCAGGAAACTGCATCTTTTAATGCCTCTACTGGAGGTCGATATTGATATCCTAATTCTCGAATTGCTTTATCACTTGAAAAAAACATTTTCTTTTCTGCCATACGAATGCTATCTATGGATGCTCGTGGCTGAGTATTCGTAGCTACTGCAACCTTCTCCATTACCCAAGCTACAGGAAGCATCATTTCCATTGGAATTTTTATTCTATTTATTTTTTTATTAATAATTTCATCTATTATCTGTAAAATTTGAATTAAATTCATATTATCACCACCCAATATGTACCGCTCCCCAGGTTTGCCATGTATATATGCTAATAAATGACCCTGTGCAATATCTTCAACATGTGCAACATTGAGCCCAGTACTCATATAAGCTGGCATCCGACCACACAACGTATCAAGAACTATTCGACCAGTCGGTGTAGGCCTTATATCACGTGGGCCTATTGGAGTAGAAGGATTAACAATAACTAAAGGTAGTTGATGTTTATTAGTTAAATGTAAGGCTACTTGTTCGGCAAGAAATTTTGAACGTTTATAATGCCCAATCATATTTTCAAGACTTGATGGAGTATTTTCATTTGCAGGATTACCATCTGAACTTATCCCTAAAGTAGCAACACTACTAGTATAAATTATACGACTAACACCAGCTTCAAATGCTGCAAGGATTAATTCTTTAGTCCCTTTAACGTTAATATCATACATAATTTCAGGATCTGGAACCCATAGGCGGTAATCTGCTGCTACATGAAATAAATTCTCACAATTTTTAACCGCATGTTTTAAAGAAACAGTATCACGTAAGTCCCCCTCCATAATTTCAACAGATAACCCCCTGAGATTATTTCGATTACTTCCAGACCTTACTAAACAGCTTACCTCATGCCCAGCTTCTAATAAGCAGCGAACAACAGATGAACCAACAAAACCATTTGCTCCCGTAACTAATGATTTCATAACACCTTAACCTAATTTTTAAAATTTATTAAACCTATACAAACAAAAAGTACTTTCCCTTTTATTTTTATAATGGCATGCTAACATGAAATTTTGTTATGGATATAATATCTAAGCAATATAAGTTCTATTGATTTAAGTATAAAAAAAGCCCCGGCTCATAAAGAGTTTGGGGCTTTTTTATAAAAGTGCCTGGCAGTTACCTACTTTCACATGCGTAATGCACACTATCATCGGCGCAACCTTGTTTCACGGTCCTGTTCGGGATGGGAAGGGGTGGGTCCAAAGCGCTATTGCCGCCAAGCGTAACCATAACTTGAAAGAAGTAAATTTGAATGAATTAAATCGTATTCTATTTAAACAACCTAAAAACTTATCATATAATTTTAACATATTAGCTTAAGGTTATAGGATCAAGCCACACGGACAATTAGTATCGGTTAGCTT
>TARA_B100000686_G_scaffold341974_1_pt1 | contig 14148 bp, 12 predicted proteins | sample TARA_B100000686 | Tara Oceans TARA_B100000686 (sample SAMEA2622733) | marine metagenome | biome: marine biome (ENVO:00000447); feature: marine epipelagic mixed layer (ENVO:xxxxxxxxx); material: "saline water (ENVO:00002010), including plankton (ENVO:xxxxxxxx)" | depth 150 m
GGCAGGAAATACGATGAACAAATTACTTTTATTGCAGACCGACCAGGCCATGATCGCCGTTATGCTATCAACTCAAATAAAATAAAACGAGATCTTGGATGGGAGCCTGAAGAAACATTTGAAACTGGAATTTATAAAACTGTAAAATGGTATCTTGATAATAAAATTTGGCTTGGGAATATTAAATCAGGCGCATACCGAGAGTGGATTGACAAGAACTATAAAGGGCGATCTCTGTGAAAATTTTATTGTTTGGTAAAGAAGGGCAAATAGGCTGGGAATTACAACGAAGCCTGTCCTTGATAGGAGAATTAATTACTCTAGACTTTAATGACGAAGAACTATGTGGAGATTTCACGAGGCCGAAAAAAATTATTAAAACTATTAACTCAGTCTATCCTGACATAATCGTTAATGCTGCAGCTTATACAGCCGTTGATAAAGCTGAAAGTGAAACTATTCTAGCCCATACTATTAATGCTGAAACCCCTAAAATAATTGCTCAAGAAGCCCAGAAAATAGGTGCTTGGTTAATTCATTACTCAACCGATTATGTATTTAATGGGGATGGTATTAAGCCATGGGAAGAGCATGATCCAACCACACCCATAAATGTTTATGGGTTAACAAAATTAGCAGGAGAAAAAGGTATTATAAATTCTGGCTGTAAATACCTTATATTTCGTACTAGCTGGGTCTATTCTGTACGAGGTGATAATTTTATTAAAACTATAATTCGTCTTGCAAAAAATCGGGATAGTCTTTCTATTATTAGTGACCAGATTGGTGCTCCTACAAGTGCAGAATTATTAGCAGATGTAACGGCACACTCAATTTGTACAGCTCTAAGAAAACCTAAAGTATCCGGGTTATATCATATAGCTGCTAAAGGTGAGATTTCATGGTATGGCTATGCTAAATTTATACTTGATAAAGTCGGTCAATTTGGCATTGAACTTAAGACTCAGGCTGAAAATATTCAACCCGTGACAACTAGTTCCTTTTCTCAAATTGCACGGAGACCCGGAAACTCACGCTTGAATAGCAAGAAAATAGAACAAACTTTCGATTTAACCTTGCCAATGTGGCAAACTGGTGTAACACGTATACTTACTGAAATATTTAAAAAAAGATTATGATACAACGTAAAGGCATAATTCTGGCTGGTGGTTCCGGTACAAGACTCTATCCCGTAACTAATGTAGTTTCCAAGCAACTACTCCCAATCTATGATAAGCCAATGATTTACTATCCCTTAAGCACGCTAATGCTAGCTGGTATTCGTAATATTCTTATTATATCTACACCTCAAGACATTCAACGCTATGAACAACTCTTAGGTGATGGTGAGAATTGGGGGATCAATTTACAATATGCTGAACAACCAAGCCCTGATGGATTAGCCCAAGCCTTCTTAATTGGAAAGGATTTTATTTCTCAAAACCCTAGTGTTCTTATTTTAGGAGATAATATTTTCTATGGACACGATTTACAAACACAACTTGAATCTGCCTCACTAGAGCAGAAGGGTGCAACTATTTTTGCCTATCATGTACAAAATCCAAATCATTATGGTGTGGTTACAATTGATTCTACAGGCAAGGCAACTTCATTGGAAGAAAAGCCTGCTCAACCAAAAAGCAACTATGCTGTTACTGGCCTATATTTCTATGACAATCAAATTTCTGATATCGTCACAGATCTTAAACCTTCCTACCGTGGTGAATTAGAAATAACTGATGCCAATCGGATCTATCTAGAGCGTAATCAACTTCATGTAAAGATTATGGGGCGTGGGTTTGCTTGGCTAGATACTGGTACTCATGAAAGTATCAGGAAGGCTAGTAATTTTATCGAGACTATTGAACATAGACAGGGGCTTAAAGTTTCTTGCCCAGAAGAAATTGCTTATCGCCAGGGATTTATTAATGCTGAACAACTTGAAAAGCTAGCGGCACTAATGGATAAAAATGATTACGGAAAGTACCTGATGAGAATTCTAAAAGACCCAGCAACAACATGAAAATAATCCCCACTTCCATTCCTGAGGTTCTCATTATTGAACCTAGTATATCTAGTGATAGCCGCGGCTTTTTCTTTGAAAGTTTTAACGAAAAAGAGTTCTGTAAAAATACGGGGCTTAATGTATGCTTTGTACAAGATAACCATAGCCAATCAATGAAAGGTATACTGCGAGGCCTACACTACCAAATCCAACAACCACAGGGAAAATTAGTACGTGTTGTACGTGGCTCTGTTTTTGATGTTGCAGTAGATATTCGAAGATCCTCTCCAACATTTGGCAAATGGACAGGTGTTGAACTTACGGAAAAGAACTACAGACAACTCTGGGCTCCAATAGGGTTTGCTCATGGCTTTCTTGTACTTAGTGATAGCGCTGATTTCCTTTATAAGACCACAGACTACTACGCTCCTAAATTTGAGCGTAGTATCTTATGGAATGACCCAGCCATTGGTATTCAGTGGCCGCTTAATGAAGAACCACAACTCTCAACTAAAGATAAAGCTGCTTTACCACTCAAACAGGCAGAAATTTATACATGATCTAATTCAGTTTTTTATAAATTATAAAAAGCTGCATTAATCAATATCACTCATAATCTTCTAGCAGTTTTAATGGTAAAATAATAAGCTCTAAAATTAGAATCTGTACGGCCTCTCAATACTAAGGTATCTTGAGGTTAGATACCTTAGCCCTTTAAAGTTAAATAATTATTATAGTTTGACCATTCAAATTGCCAGATACAGATATCAGTAACGATCCCTCATTAACTTCTTCACTAACCCCACCTAATTTTCCTAGTGGGAGTATAAATACACCAATACAATTTTCTTTGGTTATACCTACTCTCAATGAAGTAGATAATATTGACCCATTATTATCTAGCCTCTTTGCACTTGACCTCCCGCCCAACCATTTTGAAGTCATTTTTGCAGATGATTGTTCAAGTGATGGTACAGCTGAAAAGGTACGTGAATGGGAGAAAAAAGCAAATGTTAGGATTATTAATCGCCAGGGAAAACCAGATCTGACTGCATCAATTTTAGCCGGCGTTACAATAGCTCGCAGTAACGTCATCGTTGTAATGGATGCAGATCTAAGTCATCCAATAGATCGGCTAACAGCTGTAGTGGAACCAGTACTGAATGGTAGTCACGATATAGCAGTTGGTAGTCGCTATGTTCCCGGGGGTGGTACAGAAGGTTGGCCAATACATCGGCAATGGTTGTCACGTATAGGTGGGTGGCTCGCGCGTCCTATATGCGATGTTAAAGATGCAACCTCTGGATTTTTCGCTGTTCGCAAAGACTTAATTGCAACAATTCCAGAGCATGCCCGTGGGTATAAGATCTTGCTTGAGTTATTAGTAGCAGGTCGAGAAAAAATAAATGCAATTGAGGTACCAATCTGTTTTCGTGATCGAACACTAGGTGCTTCAAAGCTATCACTTTCTCATCAATGGACTTACTTACAAAGATTAATAGCATTGTCAGGAGGCACAGTATCAGTCAGTACAGCTAGTAAATTTACATTAGTTGGGCTATGTGGCGTAATAATTGATACGCTATTATTTCAAATTCTAGTAGTTTATGAAGCAGGACTTGCACAAGCACATATTGTTAGTTTCTTTGCTGCAGCAACAGCAAACTACACACTCAATTCTAAATGGTCTTTCCGAGAACACCATACAGGCTCACTAAAATGGTATCAATTTAACTGCTTCTTAATGGTTGGTATGTTTGCATTATTGCTACGAGGTGGTGTTCTAGCTTTACTAGTATATGGCTGGAATATACCTCCCGAACTAGCAATCTTCCCAGCAATTGCTGCAACAGCAGTAGTTAATTACCTAGGTTCTGCCTTCTATGTTTTTCCTATAGTAAATAATCCTCCATCACTAGATACGCGCTGGCGAATTGCTTCAATCGGGGTTGTAGTATTTATCTTATTATTAAGATTAGTTTATCTTGGTCAAGCACAATTAATCCCAGATGAAACATACTACTGGAATTATGCTCAGAACATGGATTTAAGCTATCTTGATCATCCACCAATGGTCGCTTGGTTAATCTGGCTAGGCACCTCAATCTTTGGCGATAATGAATTTGGAGTACGAATCTCTGCATATATTTGTAGCATAGTGGCAATGGTTTATCTCTATTGCCTAACACTAAATATTTATGACAAATCAACTGGTATGCGTGCAGTTTTACTACTGGCCGTCCTCCCAATAGGATTTGTCCACGGAATGCTAATGACTCCGGACGCCCCCCTGCTAGCAGCTTGGGCAGCCACACTCTATTATATGGAAAGAGCATTGATTGCTGGGAAAAGTTCAGCATGGATTGGCGCAGGCATTGCATTTGGCTTGGGGATCCTATCTAAATATACACTTGGGCTTCTAGGCTTCTCCGCCTTATTATTTGTACTTATAGATCCAACTGCACGTCGCTGGTTATTCCGACCGCATCCTTATCTAGCTGCGGCACTTGCTTTATTACTATTTACACCTGTAATTATATGGAATAGTGAAAATGATTGGATTTCATTTCTATTCCAATCACAAAGAGCTGTTGGGCTATATACTTGGACACCAGAATTCGTAGATCCCTCCACTATCAACAAAGATATTAATGAATTTAGTAACTTCTCAGTTCAGTATTTACCTATGCATATTTTGGTACTACTGACCCCGCTAGGTCTAATTGCTGCTGGGCTAGCATTATTCTCACGAATTAAAAAAAACAACGAACTGGTAAACAGACAGCGTTTATTTATACTAATATTCACTGCCTTTCCCTTAGCTGTGTTTCTCCTGGTTAGTATTTTCAATGCGCCACGATTTCATTGGACGACCCCGTTATGGCTTGCTTTATTACCAACAATGGCATGGATGATAGGCAAGACAGATAATCTACTAAATGTTTCAAATTATTTACGGTCCTTATGGAAACCAACAATCATTCTCACAATTTTCTTCTATGCATTTGTTCTACACTATGTAGTTCTTGGAATACCGGGTGTTCCATATCCTTTATCAATAACGAAGCATTATTTTTGGGATGAAGCAACAATGGAAATTGAAAAAATAGCGGATGATGTACAAAAAAATACAGGAAAAGTTCCCATTGTTGTCGGTATGAGCAAATGGTCAGTTGCAAGCTCCATGTTATTTTATAATAAAGGTAAAAATAGTATGGATATACGATCTCGAAATATGTTTGGCGATAGCGGGGCAATGTTTGAATTCTGGTCCCCGTCACAGGAACCATCTACTAGACCTATCATAATGGTCAGTATGAAGCGTGACCGGCTTGAAAAAGGTCGCCTTGGAAATGATCTTAATCTGGTCTTAGATCAGCCAGGGCCAATATTATCTAGAACTATTAAACGAAATAATAAAAAATTGCGTGATGTTTACTACAGAATTGCACAAGGCTATCTTGGAATGAAAACAATTCAATATCATGAGATAGAGACTAATTAAATAATAACTAGAAGACCTATAAAATATATGATCTTATCGGAAATAATAATAGAATTATGATGAGCATCATTGCAATCTATACTATTTCAATTGATACTAAAATTAAATTCTTATTGTTATTAACCTCCAATGAATAAAACATCTGATACTTCTATTAAAGCTATTATCTTAAGTGCTGGACAAGGCAGGAGACTCCTTCCATTGACCAAAGACTCTCCAAAATGTCTTCTGTCAATTTCTGGGAGAACGATTATTGAATGGCAAATTGACTCCCTACTTACAGCCGGAATTGAAGAGATTATTGTAGTAACAGGATTCCAAACTAACCTAGTTGAAAAATTATTGCGACAACGCTATTCAGATTACAAGCAAATCAAAACACTATTTAACCCTTTTTTTGAAGTTGCAGATAATCTAGCAAGCTGTTGGATAGCACGTTCGGTTATGGACTGTGATTTTCTACTGTTAAATGGAGATACTATTTTTGATGATCCCTTATTATCTCAAGTCCTAAAATCTAAATCTGCACCTATAACACTTAGTATAGATTATAAGAAGATTTATGATGAAGATGATATGAAAGTTCAGTTAACTAATAATGGACTAGTCCAACACGTAAATAAAACCATACCTACAGACCAAATCGATGCGGAATCAATAGGCCTGATCTATTTTAGATCTAATGGACCTGTATTATTCCGTGAAGCAATTGAAGAAGCGCTTCGAGATCCTACGGAACTTAAATCTTGGTATCTTACTATCATAGATATGCTAGCTAGAAAAAATTTAGTTAATGTTTGCGAAATATCTGGTCACCGTTGGTGTGAAATTGACTACCCCCCAGACCTAATAAAGGCTCAAGAACTATTCAGTAACTAAATTAATATACAGCACTATAAAATAGCAATAGCATTCAAATATACATCTAGTATACTAAAACGAATATATAGAATGCTAAAATAATTATATTAGCTAACAATTTGGGATTCTCAATGCCTGATAAGATGCAACCAACCCCTATCATTTTCAATAAAACCATGCGAAAATTTGGTGCGCCCGATACTATAATATGTCAATATACTCACTGGAGTATTTTATTAAGACCAATACAGTTAACATTGGGCTCTATAGTGTTAATAGCTCATGATCCAGCCTCTAGATTCTCAGAGATTAGCCAAGCAAGCTTTACAGAACTACATAAAGTCACGAAACATCTAGAATGTGCCTTAGATCTTGCATTTGCATATGATAAAATTAATTACCTTATGCTAATGATGGTCGATCCAGATGTACATTTTCATATTATTCCCCGCTACTCGAAACCAAAAAAATTTAATGGCACAGAATTTATTGATCCCAACTGGCCAGGTGCTCCAGATTTGAATTATACAAACAAAACCAGTTTAAAAATAAACTCAGATATCATCACTCACATCAAATCCTGTTTAGTATAATGCCCAAAAGAGCATAAAATTGCTGTGGGCATGCAATAGGAATATAACTCTTATTTACGATAATATTTCGCTAAATAAATAACATGCGATAATAATCACCTTGAAGCAAATGATTTTTTAATCAGCCTATAAATAATCAAGCCACATAGGATATGGAAGATAAAAAAAATAGTCAGGAATTCCCTCTCCGGGAAGCGCATCGCCTTGTCCGTGATCTGATGACACCAAATCCTATTATTTACTGGGCTGATTTTCTATTCCATGCCTTATTGGGCTGGACAGCTTTTATAATAGCCCTAATTACACCTATATTTTCCATCTGGCAATTTATAGCATTTATTATCGCCACACTTGCACATTACCGTGCATTGATCTTTATTCATGAACTTGCCCATCTTAAAAAAGGTACATTTAAGCTTTTCCGCTTAATCTGGAACCTTATTATTGGCATACCATACGTAATTCCATCTTTTACTTATGGTATACACTATGATCACCATAAACCAGATGTCTATGGTACCAGCGAAGATGGTGAATATATCCCTTTTGCAACACAAAAGCCTATATTGATGGTTGGCTATGTATTATTCTCAATTTTTCTGCCTTTCCTATTTTTTATCCGTTATTTTCTACTTACACCAGCATCCTATCTAATTCCATCACTCCGTAAATTTTGTTGGGAAAGAGCATCCTCACTCTCTATAAACCCAACATATAAGCGCCCAGAAGGATATATACGTAATGACAAATACTGGCAATTGCAGGAATTCTCAACTTTTATATATACTATCATTGTCGTCTTATCCATTATATTTGAGATTCTGCCATTTAAATTTATTATTCTATGGTATTTAATCGGTACCTTCATATTTACTTTAAATTCGCTACGTACACTTGCTGCTCATGCGTATCGGAACTCAGGTAATAATAAAATGGAATTTCATGAGCAATATCTTGACTCCATAAACATTCCTGGTAATTTTCTTACTCCACTATGGGCTCCTGTAGGTTTACGATATCATGCTACACATCATCTTTTTATGAATATGCCATACCATAATCTTGGAAAGGCCCAACGTCGCCTAGTAAATAAACTTAGTGATAATTCTCTTTATCTTAAAACTACACGTAATAGTATGTGGGATGCTTTATGTCGTATTTGGAATGAGGCATCAGCATCACGTTAAACTATGCTATTGTCGTATCTAGAATGAGGCATTCGCATTACATTTAAATATGACATCAAATATAAATTTTCTACAGAAACCGGTAAAATAAATTATATGTCACAACTTATTTTACTACGACATGGCCAAAGTATATGGAATCGCGATAAACGCTTTACTGGATGGACTGATGTTGAGCTTAGCCCGAAAGGAATTAAAGAAGCAGAAATAGCTGGGAATTTACTTAAGAAGGCAGGATATATTTCAGACTCATACTTTACATCTGAACTCAAACGCTCTACAGAAACTCTACGCATCATACTATCAGTATTGGGTCAAGAAAAAACTACTATTCAAAAGAATTGGCGCTTAAACGAACGCCATTATGGAAGCCTAGAAGGAATAAAAAGGTGGGCAGCTATTAAGAAATTTGGTTTTTGGCCAGTTTTGGGATGCCAATTAAAATTTAATATCCCGCCACCATTACTTAATTCTATAGATAAGCGATATCCTGGGAACCAAATACGCTATTCTAAGATAGATAAAAATCAATTACCACGGGGGGAGAGCTTACAACAAACATACATACGTATGCAGCCATATTGGGACCAAAAAATTGTACCTGAATTACAAAATGGAAAGAAAATTCTTATCGTATCTCACAAAAATGTCTTACGAACACTGATAATGAAATTAGAAGGAATATCACACACACAGCACACACAAATAATGAGAATCCAAATTGCTACTGCTCGTCCACTTATCTATACACTCAATAATAACCTGCATGCTATAGAGAAACAATACATCAGAAACGCTTAATTCAGTCTATGATTTTTATAAATTAATTTTAATACCCAAATAATTTCTATAAAAAATATTTCAGAATCTATCAACTATTTATTACACAATATCTGTTTTCCAAGTAAATATCTTAATTCTCCTTATATGGCTCAACAGAACAAGAAGCACTCTTAGAAAACTTGGAGGGGTAGGTAATAATAGCCATACATCTGAGATTCTCTTATCTCTACGTAGCCAACCGCCTAATACCATAAGCTTTACTATTATTGATACATTAATTAGATTATTTTTCATATGAAAACAAGGAATTTTGGTGGATTTCTCAAGTGTAAGCCAATGCACAAGCCCTCCTCTCTGAAACACATCATTTATTGCATTTAATAGATCTGGTGGGGCAGAAGTAAGCGAGAATTTCCCTGAGAAAAATATTACATTACGCTGTGCATCAGGATAACGTGAAAAATAAATAGCACGATTACGACGCTTTAATTTACGATAATCTAATCCTCGACCAAAAGACCCCCCTCCTGTGTGATAAATATATGCCTCTGGGTGTATCCCTATACGCCAATTATGCTCATAAATTCTCCTACCTAAATCTATGTCCTCATAATAACCTCTACCAAACACAGGATCAAAGCCCCCGATTTCATTAAAGGCACTTCGTCTAATTAAAAATGCATATCCTCTAAGACGATGCGTAAGAATATAGTTTCCAGGTTGACGCAAATATCGATCAAAATTCTGATTTATATAATCATTACTAGTAGGAACAATAACTGCAAGCCGAGAATCAATTTTCATTGCTGAATATAGCGGCAGAAGTATATTGTCACTTATTTCAGTATCCGAGTTAAGTACCAGAATATAAGATGCGCTAGATCGACTTATGGCGACATTTACAGAAGCACCAAATCCTTGATTTTTAATAGAATGGCTAATGTGGATAATGTTATATGGCAAATTATCCAGCATTTCACGCGTTTCTCTATTAGATGCATCATCCTGAATATAAATATGACTAATAGATGAGCTTAAACAAGATACAACTGAATCAATACAACGCTTTGTTAATATGGGAGCATTGTACACTGGGATTACTACATCTATAGACGGCGCTACAATCTCACTCATATGAATTAATAATACCTTAAAATTTCTAGTTTTCTATATAAATTTTACTTGTACCTGCTCTTCTAAAAGATTTACATACTGGGATAGTACAGCTGGTCCATTAACTTCAATTATTTCCTTTAGGAACCGTTGACGATTTTCTTCTATATAGAAAGATTCATAGCCGTTTGCAATAAACTCTTCAATTTTTATATATATATCATCCCGACACTTCATTTCTGTTTCTGGCATAAAATTTGCCACTGTAGATCTACCTGCATGTAAATAATCTGCCGCTAATACTGGCTTATTGAGTTTAACTGCCTCAAATGAAACTGAAGTCGCAATATCAATGATAACATCTGCCCAGTTTAATAAATGAGCAGAATGAACATTATTACCTGCTATACTCACATTTGGAAGCTTTAAGAGAGCCGCCTCTTTTGTCAATGATTGTTTCCATCCACTTCGAGTATGCGGCTTAATAATTACTTCAATATCTTTAAAAGCAGCAATCATTTGTACTACTTCACTGACCTCCTCCCAGAAAGTTGTGAAATTATTTTTTCTTAAGAAAACTGCAATTTTAAGCTTGCTATCTGATAGGTTTAGCGGTGAATCTGGTAAAAATTTAGCTAATTTTTCTAGCCATTCATCACAATACCTAGGTGAACCTAAAACAGAAATTGCTTGATCCTTGAGGAAAGGACGAAAACGTCCTGCACATAATTCATTTGGAACAACAAGCTTATCAAACATTTTTGCTGCTGCGAATGTGTTGTCTGGTCTAAGAACCCATTCCCGCCGACGGATTAACTGGTTAGCATGTGGGCTATCACCATGGGGTAACGATACCGCACGGAACCCTTTTGCGTGTGCTACCGATATGACTTTTTCAACCCATTCAATACTAATGACTGAATTGCGTTCGATCCAATCAAACACTACTACCCCTTCATTAACCCCTTCGAAACTATAATTCAACAAACGATCAGCAGTTCTTTTCCAAAAAAAATCTCGTTTTTTAGCATCATAAATTTCAGCTAATTTACTTACAAATGGCCCCACTAGTGAACGGCGTATACCACCAACTAATAATAATGTTTGTAGCCGCCACATAATAAACTCTAGTGGCCGCAATAATTCCCTTATATGGGCTACTCTTACACCTTCAAGTTTCCTTAAAAATTTAATACGGTAATCATTCTGAAATTGCTTACTACCAATCATAATAACATCACAGCTATGCCCAGAATCAATCCATTTATAAATGACTGGGGTGATGTGATCTATATCATTATAATGACGAAGAAAGAAAAGTGCTTTCATACCTCTAAATTCATTTTGAATGCCTCAGTAATAAACAATATATCTAGGATCTAACTAAAAATCATAAGAAAAAAACAAGCTATAGAAAATGAAAAATTGTACATTGGCCACTCCTCAATTACCAGCTAAGTCACATACATCACTCGCAGAGATTCCCCTCTGATGGTAGGATTAGACTCAAAATTAACGATTTAATCTAATTAAAATAGATATTACATTATAAAAAAGTTGACCTAGGTAACTAGGTTCCAAAACAATACTCTAAACAAAATTTAAATAAATTTACACTTACAAATGAAAACTATTGCAATAATTCCAGCACGAATGGGCTCATCTCGCTTCCCTGGTAAACCACTTGCGACAATATTAGGCCGCACCATGATTGAGCATATCTATAAAAGAGTTGCTATGAGTAGCTCGCTTGAAGCTACTTATATAGCTACTTGTGATGATGAAATTAAAAAAGCAGCACAGAATTTTGGTGCTCCTGTAATTATGACTTCTAACACACACGAAAGAGCTAGCGATCGAATTGCAGAAGCAGCAACTAAAATTGATGCGGAACTTATTGTCATGGTACAAGGTGATGAACCAATGACACACCCAAAAATGATTGATACTGCAGTCACCCCATTCGAAGATGATCAACAACTAAACTGCGTTAATTTAGTAAAAAGAATTGATAATGAATCTGATTTCCAAAGCCCTAATACTATCAAAGTAATAATGAACTGCTATGGTGATGCGCTTTATATGTCAAGACAACCAATTCCAACCACTAATAAATTAGGATTTGATCATACTCTTGCATATAAACAAGTTTGCATCATTCCATTCCGGCGAGCAACTCTTTTTGAGTATACTCGCTTACCACCAACACCACTTGAACAATTTGAATCTATAGATATGCTTAGACTACTAGAACACGGTTATCATGTAAAAATGATAAGAACTGAGTTTGATACTCAAGCTGTTGATACTGAGGATGATTTAGCTCGTGTAACTAAATTAATGAAATCAGACCCATTATTATCTTCATATTAATCTGACATTATTATTAACATAGTAAATTTTGGCAGGATTTTAAGGAGTTATCATGCAGTTAAAATCTAAATTAGCTCGATCCGAGATAACAATTGGATCATGGATTACACTAGGCCACCCTTCAATTGCAGAAATTATGGCTAATGTCGGATTTGATTGGCTAGTGTTAGATATGGAACATAGTGTTTTAGAACTTAGTGAAATTCAGACATTGATCCAAGTACTTGATATGAAGAAATGTCCTGCTATTGTTCGACTCACTTCAAATCACCCTGACCAAATCAAGCGGGTTATGGATGCTGGAGCGAATGGTGTAATGGTACCCATGATCAAATCTGCTTCTGATGCAGAAGCAGCAGTACAGGCAGTTTACTACCCTCCACAAGGTAATCGTGGAGTTGGATTAGCTCGTGCACAAGGTTATGGTGCCGAGTTTCAGAAATACAGAGACTGGCTTGAAAAAAATGCTGTAATCATAGCGATGATAGAGCATATAGATGCGGTTAATTCAATTGATGCAATACTTTCTGTAGATGGAATTGATGCCTATATCATTGGCCCTTACGATTTATCTAGCTCAATGGGCCATATAGGGGAATTTAACCAACCTAAAGTAATCTCAGCAATTGAAAAAGTATTGAAGGCTGGAAAAAAATTAGGAAAGCCTGGAGGCATTCATGTTGTGGAACCAAACCAAGAGGAGCTACGAAAAAGAATTGCAACTGGTTTCAGTTTTATCGGTTATAGCCTGGACATTCGAATCTTAGATACGCTTTGCCGCAAACACATTCAAAATATCAGGGCAAATTTATGAGCAAACTTGTAATTTCTACTTCTTCTTTTAATGTAAAGGAAAACTCTAGCCTAAACCATTTAGTAAATTCTGGAATGCATATTGTTCGCAATAGTTATAAACGAAAGCTTACTGAAGATGAGGCCATAGAATTACTTGGAGAAGACACTATCGGAATGATCGCAGGAATTGAGCCCTTAACTGAACGTGTTTTTTCTTCCGCCAAAAATTTAAAAGTAATATCACGTTGTGGAGCAGGACTGGATAGTGTTGAGCTTGCTGCAGCAAAGCTACATGGAATCGCCGTTTTTAATACTCCTGAAGCTCCAGCCCAAGCTGTAGCTGAACTTACAATAGGCCTGATGCTTACTGCACTAAGACGAATCTGCCAGACAGACCGGCTACTAAGGACAAATGAATGGCCAAGAATGCAAGGACAATTATTTGCAGCCCAAACGGTAGGTATCATAGGACTAGGACATATTGGAAAGCGAGTTGCACGGTTAAGTCAAGCCTTTGACGCAGAGATAATTGCCCATGATCCACATATTGATCCAACATCATATGGAATAGAATCAGTGTCGTTAGAAGAACTATTTGTGAAAGCAGATATAATTAGCCTTCATATACCTTACACTACTGATACACATCACCTCTTAGACGCAAAGTCAATTGCATGCATGAAGCCTGGCGCTATAATAATAAATGCTGCTCGAGGTGGGCTTATAGATGAATCTGCCTTGGATGAGGCTTTAACTTCTGGGCACTTAGGTATGGCTGCCCTAGATGTTTTTGAACAAGAACCGTACTATGGTCCTTTAATCAAAAATGACAAAATTATTTTGACGTCACATATTGGCTCATTAGCTAAAGAATCACGAGAATATATGGAATTAGAGGCAGCAGAAAATCTATTGAAGGGTTTAATTAATAGC
>TARA_B100000686_G_scaffold355340_1_pt1 | contig 14146 bp, 11 predicted proteins | sample TARA_B100000686 | Tara Oceans TARA_B100000686 (sample SAMEA2622733) | marine metagenome | biome: marine biome (ENVO:00000447); feature: marine epipelagic mixed layer (ENVO:xxxxxxxxx); material: "saline water (ENVO:00002010), including plankton (ENVO:xxxxxxxx)" | depth 150 m
AATTTTCAATAACAAGATTTCTCTCTGATAAGTTATCTATTGAATTGAGGCCTACTACAGCGAAATTATCTCCCAAACTCATCATAACATTTGTGTGATATATGTTTTCTCTTCTGTTTGAAACAGTTTGAAAAGCAGAGAAAATTACAGGTTCGTAATCCATTTTTTTGCAAAAATTCATCACCAACTCTTTGTTTGTTCTTTTAGATAAACTTGAATAAGCTTTTTTATTAATTCTATCTAAAACCATGCTTCCAGTACCTTCCAGAAATTTTCCTTCATCTTCATGTTTTGTTAAGTCTAATAAAATTTTTACGTTGATACCATTATTTTTAAGTGTATCAAAAACATTATTCAGTCTTTCTTTCCTTCTATTAGGAGCGAACATGGGGTATAAAATAATTTGGTGATTATTGTGAAATGACAACCAATTATTTGGGAATATAGAGTCAGGAGTGTCAGGTGTCTTATTGTCTTGATGAACAGTAACTCTAATTTGAACTTCTTCTAAAGATTGAACCAACATATCAAATTCTTTAACTGCAAGCTCATTTACTTTGTTTTCATTTAATTCAGTATCAGATTGATAAAAATTATTTGATGCAGTTTGTAAATTTTTTTTAAAAAAATATGGTCTTACCATCAATACATGATTAGCTAATCCATTCATGATATTCTGTTTAAGGGTAAAGTTACACACCTGAAGAGTCCTTCTTGTTTAGCAATTTCTCTGAAAGATATAATTTCTACATTAAAACCTTTATTTTTCATCCAATTATTTAATCTATGAAAGCTAGAGTCTGAAATAACAGTGTTTGAATCAATTGAAAAAATGTTTGCCGTCATTTCAGACATCTCATCAGCATCAATAAAGAAACAATTATTTCTACCAAAGAAATCTATTAGATTATTTAATTGGCTTTTATTTGAAAAACCCTCTTTGTGGATAATTGCATATGATTTGCCAATAGGCTGAAAACAGCAATCAAGATGCAAAATATTATATTTCGGATCAATATTTGATTTGTTTAATTCTAATAAGATAAATTCTTTATCAGGGAAAATTTCTTGTAAAAATTCTATAGCTTTCAAATTAGTTCTAGCAGTAATAAAAGTAGAATAATCATCCTTAACATATGCTCCAACAAAAATTTTATTATCACATAATATTACATCTCCCCCCTCAATATGAGCATCTTCTGGAAGAGTAATTATTGAATTAGGATTAATCTTTTCTAGAATAAAATTAATAGCATCAATTTCCATGGATCTTAAAGGTAAAATATTAGATTTTACAAACTTGTCGCCTATTACAAAACCAATATCTCGAGAAAAAATTTGATTATAGTTTTTAATAATTTTAGGTCTAAGAACTTCTACATTATGAGATTTAATAATTGAAACGAAATTATTAAGCTCAAAAACCATGTCACTTTCTATAGGATAAGTTCCTAAAGAAATATTTTTTCTTGATTTAGGATCATAAACATTACTAGATTCAGGTATGCCGCCATTACTATCAGCAATTCCAACAATAACAGATTTTAAAGTTGAGGTTTCATTTCTAATGTTAAGTTTCATCAAATAAAAAGTTTGTAAAGTGAAATAAAGAAATTTAATAAATTACAAATATTCATTTCAAGTTTTGAGGTAAATTTAGGTTTTTTATATTTGGATAAAAATTTATATAATGACATCATCAAATATTTTTTCAACTAATTTTAAAACTCGAAATCGTGATCATTTTGCTTCAATAGTTAGAATTGCATTAAGTGATAATATTATTAACAAAGAAGAAAGAAAGTTTATTAATCGTTTAGCCATCTTATTAGAAATCGATGAAAAAGAAGTTCAAGAAATTATTGAAAATCCAGAATCATATGAGATTAACCCTCCTTCAACTGAAAAAAAACGTTTAGAACGCTTATATGATCTTTCTAGAATTGTTCTCGCTGATGAAATTGCTGATAATAAAGAACTAGAGTTATTGAAACGTTTTGCATTATCTCTTGGTTTTTCTAGTGATTCAATTGAAAAAACTGTTTCAAAAGCTATACAGTTGATTCAAAAAGGAGTTGATGAAGATGATTTTATTAGTTCTTTCAACTAAATAAAACAAAAGACTATTTATAATATTTCTTTGAAGAGAAATAAGAAAATGTGCCAATTAATACAACAAAAATAAATGAATAGTAAACAAAGTTTGGAGTTATTATTCTATCACCACTTGCATAAGAATGAAGGCCAACTAAATAAAAGTTAACACCAAAATAAGTCATTAATATGCTTCCATAAGCAACAACACTCATTAAATTAAAAAACCAACGTCCTCTTAATGATGGAATTAATCTCATATGAATAACAAAAGCATATATCATAATAGAAATTAATGCCCAAGTTTCCTTTGGATCCCATCCCCAATATCTTCCCCAACTTTCATTTGCCCACATTCCTCCTAAAAAATTTCCAATTGTTAACATTACTAAACCAATTGTTATAGACATCTCATTAATTATAGATAATTCTTGAATTTTCAAATTCAACTTAGTTTTATTTTTTGGATTCGTTAATATAATTAATAAAAGAGCAAATATTCCAATAATCATACTAAGCGAAAAAGGACCATAACTCGCAACAATAACAGCAACATGAATCATTAACCAATAACTATTTAAAACTGGTTGTAGATTTGCTATGGAGGGGTCCATCCAATTCCAATGAGCAATCATTAAAATAATTGAACAAACAAAAGTTGCTGAGGCAATTGTTAATGAAGATTTTTTTCCAAAAATTAAGCCAAAAAATAATGTTGCCCATGATACATATATCATTGATTCATAGGCATCACTCCATGGAGCATGTCCAGAAATAAAACCTCGAGCAATTAACCCAAAAGTATGCAATAAAAATAGAAATAAAATTATACCAACTAAAAGATTTTTTAGGTATTCTAATGAAACTCTATTATAAAATATTTTTATTAATACTACTATAGTTAATAATACACCAGCATACATATACCAGCTAAACAAGTTCCTAAAGACATCATATTTATTATATAATATTTCAGCCCTAATTTTTGTGTCTTTTGGTAAAATATCGAATGAATATTTCTTTTGAAATCCTTTAATGCTCTCTAAGAGCTGATCAGCCTGAGTAAAGTCTCCATTCATTTTTCCTAATCTCATAGATTGAAAATAAAGTGGAAAAACATTATTTACATATAATGAATCTGTACCTGTGAAATCTGAGTTTTTTAAATCAATATGAGATACCCATCTATTCAAAGAATCATTTGGTATAGGAAAAACCCTTAATACTTTACCCTCAAGAGCTGAATATAAAAGGTTAATTCTTCTATCAACATCTATAAAATCCTTTTGAAATTGATTTGGGGTTTGATTTCTATAGGCATTTTCTAATTGTAATGCAATCTTATAATTTCCTTTCTCATCAAAAAATGAAACTAATGGTGCATAATTAGATTTCTTTGGTATTCCTGTAATTGATCTTAAGCTATCATTTCCTCTTTTTAAATAAATTATTGGAATATTGTACCAAACTGAAGGATTATTAATTATTGATAGCAAAACTTGATTTGAAGATAGTCCATTATAACTATCTTTCTTACTTACTTTTCTTAGCAATTCAGAAGAAAAAGTATTGGCTGGTTTCATTCTCCCACCTAAATCTTGAATGATTAGGCTGCCAAATTTATCTGCTTGTTTATCCGGAAAGGCAGTCACTTTAACTATAGAATCATACTGATAATAATTTTTCCACATAACATTGTTATTATCTTGAGCTAATAAAAAACCTGTGTTAAAAAAAAATAATATCAATAAATTATTTCTTGATTTAAGATTAGAAAGACTTTTGGATAATTTTTTAAATCTTGTTTCTCCAATAAAAAAGATTCCACACATTGCAATAAACAAGGAAATATATCCTATGTAAGTTACTAGAGTACCATAAAAATCATGATTAACTGACAAAATAGTGCCTTTTTCATCAGGATCAAAAGAGGCTTGAAAAAATCTATATCCTTTATAATCTAATATATTGTTCATGTATATATCATAGTCAAAACTTTGATTATCATGAACTATAATTTTACTCATAAAAGATGAATAACTATTCTCTGTTCCTGGATATTTTTCAGCGATAAAATCTTTTAGAAAAATACTAAATGGAAGTTCAATAAATTTTGAGCCGTATGAAATATTAAAATTCAGTTCTCCTACATTTATTAATTCCGGAGGATTTGAAATTCCCTTTCCCCCAACAATAGCTATTTCTTTTGTCTCACCAGAAGATGAAATGGATAAATATAATGCATCTTGATTAGTAGGTTGATCTTCTGGAGATTTAACTACTCCTAATTTACCTCTAAGTGGAGGTTCAGGAATTACAAACTGAAAATTTTGAATTGAATAAAGTGATCTAAATATTAATTCTTTTTCTTTATTCATTTCAAACTCACCCTTAGATTGATCACTCATTCGCATATAAGTTCCTGAAAAAGGAGAATTAATATAATATAATCCCAATTCAGATCGAATATTAATTGCTCCATCAATATAATTGTTAAGGGTAAATAATATGTTGTGAATACTTGATGTAGTTCCTTCTTTTATATAATGTTCATGTCTTTTCCCGTCAATTGCTTCAACAAGCTTTAAATAGCGATCTCCTTTAGGATCTAGAATAAGGCCTTCATTTACATTTGATATATAATCTGTATAATTAATTGAAAATTCTTTTCCATTAAAATCACTTTTCCAATTAAGATGATTTGAAGTATGTTCTGAAAAAAGAACTATATCTTCTAATTTTTTTCTTGAATTACTATTTTTAGAATCAACAAAGACAGTAACCCAAGTTTGTTCTGAAATTATTTTATTTGATTCCTCTCCTTCTCTTATTGGCATAACTCCTTCAAAACCAAAGTACCTAGTTATGAATGCTCCGAATAAGATTAAAATAAGTGAAATGTGGACTAATAAAATTGACCACTTCTCTTTTCTAAATAATTTATATTTAAAGAGATTACCAATAAAATTTATCATTAATAAAGCCATAATTAACTCAAACCACCTTGCATTATATATCCAAATTTTTGCCGCAGTTGTAGAGTAAAAACTCTCCAAAAAGGTTCCTGCAGCCATAGCTGTTGGAAATGCAATAAACAAAAACGCTGTTAATTTATTTGAAAATAAATACCTTAAAAGTCTTTCCTGCATTAAAACTTTTTATATCTACAAATATACCCTTTGGATATGGATAATAAAAGGGTAATAGAAATAATACGAATTATTATATAAAATAATTCTATTTATTCAATTTCTAATAACAATGTGTAAATTTGAAATATGTATAAAGTTACAATTATAGGTAATGGAAATCTAGGAACTAGATTATTTTATGCAATTGAAAAATCAAAATATTTTAGTATTTGTCAATGGTATGCAAGAAATTGGGAAAAAAATAAAATTCATAAAAAAACAACTAAAAATCTAAAAAAATTAAAAAGTGCTGATATATATATCATAGCAGTTTCAGACAATTCAATAAGTAAAATATTAAAGCATTTAAATAAGAATTGTTTTGTTATTCATTGCTCAGGTGTTACTTCGATAAAAATATTTAAGGGTTACAATAGTTGCGGCGTGATGTATCCAATTCAGACAATATCAAAGGAAAACAGAACTGAATTTAAGAATATTCCATTTTGTGTTGAAACAAAAAAGAATAATGAAATCATTCTTTTAAATAAATTGGTTAAGTCAATTGGTGGTATTCCAGAATATATGAGATCAGATAAAAGGATTAAATTGCATCTAGCCGCAGTTTGGGTCAATAATTTCATAAATCACATGATTCTAAAAGGCAAAAAAATTTGTGATAATAATCAAATACCATTTTCAATTTTAAAACCCTTAATCAATGAAACAATATCAACAGCATTAATTAATAATCCAAAAGAAATTCAAACAGGTCCAGCTAGAAGAAATGATAAAAATACATTAAAAATTCATTCAATGTTATTGTCTGAATCAAATGATAAAAAGCTATATAAAATTTTAACTAAATCTATTCAAAATGAATATGAATATCAGTAATTATAAAACAAAATTAAATAAAATAACAACTTTTATTTTCGATGTAGATGGAGTTTTAACTAACGGTAAAATTTTAATCACATCTGATGGACAAATGTATAGGTCTATGAACACAAAAGATGGATTTGCAATAAAATTAGCAATATCAAAAGGTTATAGAATTGCAATAATTTCAGGTGGAAATAATAAAGGTATTATAAAAAGACTTTCAGAATTAAATATAAGTGAAATTTATCTTGGAGTCACTGACAAATTAAATACATACAAAAATCTTATTAGAAAGAACAATATAACCGGAAAGGAAATTTTATATATGGGTGATGATATTCCTGATATTCCAGTTATGAAAAATGTAATTTTAAGTGCATGTCCGAAAGATGCTGTTTCAGATGTTAAAAATCTAGTGGATTATGTTTCTGATAAATATGGTGGCGAAGGATGTGTTCGTGAAATAATTGAACAAGTATTAAAAGTTCAGAATAACTGGTAATAATTTTTCGATAAGAATTTCAGATGAACTCAAATAATTATACAAAAGAAATTATTCTTGCTTCTAATTCATCTAGGAGAAAAGATTATTTAAAAATATTAGGTTTTCCTTTTATGATTAAAACACTTAAAATTAATGAGAACTACCCTAAACATTTGAAAGGAAAGTCAATTCCAAATTTTTTAGCTAAATTAAAAGCAGAGCCATTTAAAAAACATATAAAAAATAATCAAATAGTTATTACAGCTGATACTATAGTATGGTCTAAAGGAATTTGTTATGGTAAACCAAAATCATTTGAAGAAGCAAGGGATATGCTAAAAAATTTATCAGGAAACATTCATCAGGTAATTACATCTGTTGGATTTTTAACTTCCTCTGGTTATAGCTCAATAACTTCTATTACTGAAGTTACCTTTAGAAAAATCCATGAAGAGCTAATTGACCATTATATTAAACATGAAAAACCCTTTGACAAAGCTGGAGGATATGGAATCCAAGACTCTATCGGTGTTATTGCAGTCTCAGAAATTAAAGGTAGCTATACAAATGTAGTAGGTCTTCCAGTATCTGAAGTTTATGCTGAACTAAAAAGGCTAGAATAAAAATTTAAAACTATATTATATTAATTTCTACAAATGAAAAATTTTATACTACTAACTATTCTATTTTTATTTTCATGTGAAGATTCTTTAAATAATCAAGATGCTTTATCTCAAAATTTTAAAGAATTTTCTTTAACTGATGACTTTAAAAAATATTGGTTCACTGGTACTGCCGAGATTTCTAGTTATGAGCTATTTCAATTTAGATATAATGAAATAAGAAAGGGAGTGGCTCTGTTAATATACGTTACAGAAGATTTTTTAATTGATGATCAAGTAAAAGCAAATAATAAATCAGAATTATCATATCTAGTTTTAAAATCTAATAGATTAAAAAATTTCTTAACTGGTATTTATCCATATAGTATTATGAATAGTTCATTTAATCGATTAGGCGTTTATCCTAATCTAGTAAAAGCATCTACATCAATTCAAGAATGGTGTGGTCAATCATATTTACAATTAAATAGAAAGGAAAAATTATTTATTCAACGACATTCATATTTTGAAAATGAAGCTGATCAAGAATTTGTTCTTAAATCCTATATGACAGAGGATGAAATATGGAATCAGATTAGGATTAATCCGAAAGATCTACCATTGGAATATTTTAAAATGCTTCCATCTTTAGAAAGTTTACAAATGAAACATCAAAATATTACTGTACAAAATGTTTTGGGTAAATTAACATTGAAAAATAATATTTCAACATATTCAATAAATTATATTGATTTGAATACTATTCTAGAAATTGATTTTCAAACTGATTTTCCTCATATTATAGAAGGATGGAGAAAAATTAATAAAAAGGATTCCATTAAATCAATCGAAGCATCTAGAAAAATTACAAAAAGACTTCCCTATTGGGAGCTAAATAAACTAGGTGATGAAAAGTATAGACAAATCCTTGAAATATTTTAAAAATGAAAATCAAAAATTTAATTACAATTATTATATATTTTTTCTCAATAAATGGTGAATCTCAAAATTCATCAGAAATCTATAATAGATTACAAAAACTAAATGTTTTAGGAAGTATTCTATATATAGCTGCACATCCAGATGATGAAAACACAAGGTTAATTTCATATTTTTCTAATAAACACCACATTGAAACTACCTATCTATCTTTAACTAGAGGTGATGGTGGGCAAAATCTAATTGGAACAGAACTAACAGATGCACTTGGCTTAATTAGAACTCAAGAATTGTTAGCTGCAAGAAAAATAGATGGTGCAAATCAAATCTTTACAACAGCAATTGATTTTGGTTATTCAAAAAACCCAAATGAAACTCTAAAAACATGGAACAAAACCTCTGTTTTAAAGCAAATAGTTAAACATATTCGAGAGCTAAAGCCAGATATAATTATTAATAGGTTTGATCATAGAACCGCAGGAAGAACTCATGGGCATCATACTGCTTCAGCAATTCTTAGCTTTGAGGCTTTTGATTTATCCTCAAAAGAGAATTCATTTAAAGAACAACTTAATAAATTGTCATTGTGGAAACCTTATAGGTTGTTTTTTAATACATCTTGGTTTTTTTATGGCAGTCCAGAAAATTTCGAAAAGATTAATAAAGAAAAATACATAAAATATAATTTTGGAGAATATAATAAAATTAATGGTTTAACCTATGCCGAAATAGCTGCCAAAAGTAGAAGTCAACATAAATCCCAAGGTTTTGGAAGTTCTCCTAAATTGGGTGGTCCACAGTGGGACTACTTAGAATTAATAAAAGGAAAACCTTTAAAATCAAACAATATTTTTGATGGAATTAATATTAGTTGGAATAGAATAAATAATGGAAAAGAAATAAATGTGTTGTCAAATAAATTAATAAATGATTTTGATTTTAAAAATCCTCAAAAAAGCATTCCAGATCTATTAATAATTTATGATAAAATCAAACTAATTGAAAATTCATATTGGAAAAAAATTAAACTTAAAGAAGTAAGTCATTTAATTTTACTATGCTTGGGTTTAACTGTTCAGTTGAATAGCATCGATGAATTAGGAACTCCAAATAAAAATGAATATTTAAATCTTAAAATTGTGAATCCATCAGAAATTGAAGTAAATATTCAAAATGCATATATAAATGATTTAAAATATTCCATAAATAAAACTGTTTCAAACAATAAATTATTTGAAAAAAAATTAAGTGTTTTATTAAATAATAATATTACAACACCATATTGGTTAATTCAAAACTCAAAAAAAGGGATGTATGAAGTTCAAAATGAAAATTTAATTGGTATGGCTGAAACACCCTCTGCAATATCAGGAAATCTAGAACTATTAATAAATAAAACAATTATTCTTTTACCTATAGAGGCTAATTATAGATTTAATGATCCTATTCGTGGAGAAACTTTAACTAAATATACTGTAGTTCCAGAGATGACATTAAAAATTGAAAAACCTGTTTATTTATTCTCAAATTTGAACTCTAAAGAAATAAATTTAACTGTAACTGCCAATAAGGATAATGTAAAAGGCTTATTGGAATTATTAGTTCCTTTAAGTTGGAAGTTAGAACCAAAACAAATCAACTTTTCAATTAAAAATAAAGGAGATAAAAAAGATTTTGTTTTTAAGCTTACTCCAAGTAAAAAAAATGAAGAATTTATAATTAAACCTATAATAAAATCAAACGATAAAAATTATATTCATGAACTTAATACAATTAAGTATCCTCATATACTTAAACAATTTCTTCTTAAACCAAGCTATTCAAAAGTTGTAAAACTTACTTTGAATAATAATGTGAAAAAAGTTGGATATATAATGGGTGCAGGTGATAAAATTCCTGAAAGTTTAAATAGTATTGGTATTCAAGTGGAAAAAATCAATCTTGCGAATACTTCAATTAAAGAATTACAGAGTTTTAAAACTATTATTCTTGGAATTAGAGCTTTTAATACTGTTAACGAACTTAACTATAAGAATGAAATGCTCTGGAATTATGTTAATAAAGGGGGTACATTAATTATCCAATATAATACAACTAGAGGTTTAAAAACAAAAAGAATTACTCCCTTTAAATTAAATTTATCTCGTGATAGAGTAACTGATGAAAATTCAATTGTTAAAATACTAAATGAAGATCATAAAATATTTAAATTTCCTAATAATATTTCATTAAATGACTTTGAAGGATGGGTTCAAGAAAGAGGCCTCTACTTTCCTAATAAATGGGATTCAAATTTTGAAGCATTATTAGAAATGAATGATATTAACGAAAAACCAAAAAGAGGAAGTCTACTTGTAGCTTCTCATGGTAAAGGAAAAATAATATACACTGGGCTTAGCTTTTTCAGAGAATTACCTGCTGGTATACCAGGAGCATTCAGATTATTTGTTAATTTAATTAACTATAGAAATGAATAAAGTCTATATTTTACTAATTATTGCAAATTTATTTTGTTGGTTTATTTTTTATGTAATAATGAAACTTTTTAACTAATGCTTCCTATTGATTGGTTTTTTTTGATTGGAACTCTTTTATTTATTGCTTTGTATGGAGCATGGAAGAACCAAAAACATTTATCCATTAATTCTTATATAAAAGGGGGAAATAAAGCTAGATGGTGGACTGTAGGACTTTCAGTTATGGCAACTCAAGCAAGTGCTATAACTTTTCTATCAACACCCGGACAAGCTTATAATGAAGGAATGGGGTTTGTACAGTTTTATTTTGGTCTTCCATTTGCAATGATTATCATCTGTATGTTTTTTTTACCAGTATATAAAAAACTAAATGTTTATACTGCTTATGAATTTTTGGAAAATAGATTTGATTTAAAAACAAGAACACTAACTGCAATATTGTTTTTAATTCAAAGAGGCTTAGCAGCTGGAATAACTATATATGCTCCAGCAATTATATTAAATGTTGTACTTGGATGGGATTTAAAAGTTTTAGTAATACTAATAGGATGCACTGTAATATTTTATACATTGATTGGAGGAACCAATGCTGTAAATGTTACCCATAAACAACAAATGATTATTATTATAATAGGTATGATTTCAGCATTCTGGATAGCAATTCTTAAAATGCCTGAAAATATTAACTTATCTAAAGCACTTGAGTTAGCTAGTTATAATGAAAAACTTAACATTATGGACTTTAGCTTTAATCTAAATAGTAGATATACATTTTGGAGTGGAATTACTGGGGGATTATTTCTAGCACTTTCATATTTTGGTACTGATCAAAGTCAAGTTCAACGTTATCTTTCTGGAAAATCATTAAAAGAAAGTCAGATAGGATTAATTATGAACGGTTTTCTTAAAGTGCCATTTCAATTTTTTATTCTAATACTAGGTGTTTTAGTATTTGTTTTCTATCAATTTGAAACACCCCCAGTTCATTTTAATCCAAAAAATATTACAGAAATAAAACAATCAAATTTTGCTAAAGAATTTAATGAAATTGAAAATGAATATAATTTAATTCAAAATAAAAAACATCAAATATTAAATAATCCAAAATTTTTTGAAAATAATACACTAAAAGAAAATTATTTGAAAATTCAAACTGAAATCAATAAACAAAGAGAACAAGCAAACAATTTAATTAAAGAAAACGATAAAAATGCTTCAATTAATGATAAAGATTATGTTTTTATAACATTTATAATCAATCATTTACCAAACGGATTAATAGGTTTATTGCTAGCTGTTATATTTGCTGCTGCAATGAGTTCTACTGCTTCTGAAATTAATGCTCTGTCTGCAACAACATTAGTAGATTTATATAAAAGACATATTCCAAATCTCTCTAATATTCACTATATAAATATGGCTAAATTATTTACTTTAATTTGGGGTATAATAGCAATTATATTTGCTTCTTTTGGAAGTCTATTTGAAAATTTAATTCAATTAGTTAATATAATTGGTTCTATTTTTTATGGCACCATCCTTGGTATATTCTTAGTTGCTATATTTTTTAAAAAAATTGAAAAAAATGCTGTTTTTTATGCTGCAATTATATCTGAATTGATAATAATATATTTATACTATATTGATTTTTTTGGTTATCTCTGGTTAAATGTAATAGGGTCTTTGTTAACAATATCAATATCTTTTCTTTTAACAAAATGTAAAATCAAATAATAAAAAAAACCTCGTAATCACGAGGTTTTTTAATATAAAACTTTTTAATTAGAATCATTTTGACCATTCTTCTATAGAATCTTTATTCATTTTCAAATAGTCTTTATTTCCAGCTATTTCAGCTAATTCATATGATTTCTTTGCAATCTCAATAGCTGCTTCATTTTCATTTAAAGCCGCTAATATTAGTGAATATTGTCTTAGATGCCAATATTTATCAGCTCCCTTTTCAATGGCTATCTCTATCCATTCTTTAGCCTGTTTAAGATCTAAATCACTATTTAAGTAATATACAGCAGATTTATAGTAATCTGATCCACTTGGATTTTTAGATAATGTTTTATCTATTGAAGCCATGGTTTTCTGATGAGTTGGAACCTCTATTAATGTTGTTACTTTTGTTTTTTCCCAGGAAAAAGTTAGTTCAAGATTATTATTAGTTAAAGTTTCAAGTTGAATTGTAAATGATTCTATAGGTGCTCCATTTATAATACTAGAATTAGACTCAGAAACAACTGCAATTTGCTTAGGATCCCAAACTTCAGGAAGTGACCAGTTATCACTTTTCTTGTAAAAAAACACCTCCCATATCTCTTTACCAGGTCTAGTATAAATTGCATAGGTTCCTGAAGATATAGTTTCTCCAGATATAGTTACTGAATCTGAAAAGCTTATTTTAGTATTAGCATTAGCTCCTGTTCTCCATAATTCTCCAAAAGGGACAAGGTTCCCAAAAATAACTCTACCTCTCATTGAAGGTCTTGAATATTCAATTTTAATATCAGTAAGACCAACAGTTTGATTAATTGATGCTGATGGGCTAGGCTGAGGAGATAAAACTTGAGCAAAACTAAATATTGGTATTAATAATAATGTTAAGAAAATTTTTTTCATAATATTCTGATTTAGATAGCTAAAATAATAGACAAAATTTAATTATAAACTATTTTTAGATTATAATTGTGAAAAAGTGAATGAATGACATATAGAAAATATAGTTTGCAAAAAATTCCAATTTCACTTAATAAAGCATGGATATTCTTTTCTAATCCTAATAACCTTAAAAAAATTACTCCCAATGAAATGAACTTTAAAGTTATAAGTGGTGGAGATAAAAAAATATTTCCTGGCCAGATAATAGAATATAAAGTTTCGCCTTTATTTGGATTTTCAATCAAATGGGTAAGTGAAATAACTCATGTTATTGAAGGTTCATACTTTGTTGATGAACAGAGATTTGGACCTTATAAATTTTGGCATCATAAGCATTTCCTCAAAACAATTCCAGGAGGAGTTGAAATGAAAGATGTGATTGACTATAAATTGCCTTATGGAATTATAGGGAAATTACTTCATACAATAATTATTAGACCAAAACTAGATCAAATATTTAATTATAGATATAATAAATTAATTGAAATATTTGGTGAATTTAATAAAACATAGAGCATTCGTTTTATAAAAAAATACAAATATATAAATAGCAAAAACTATTATATACGTTCAATAGATGCCCCAAGAGTTTTTAATCGTTCGTCAATGCACTCATAACCTCTATCAATTTGTTCAATATTATTTATAATACTAGTCCCATTAGCAGATAATGCTGCAATTAAAAGAGAAATTCCAGCTCTTATATCTGGAGAAGTCATTACAGTTGATTTTAATTGTGATTTAAAATCATGACCAATCACAGTAGCTCTATGAGGATCACAAAGTATTATTTTAGCACCCATATCAATAAGTTTATCTACAAAAAACAATCTACTTTCAAACATTTTTTGATGAACTACCAAACTA
>TARA_B100000686_G_scaffold340809_1_pt1 | contig 14145 bp, 12 predicted proteins | sample TARA_B100000686 | Tara Oceans TARA_B100000686 (sample SAMEA2622733) | marine metagenome | biome: marine biome (ENVO:00000447); feature: marine epipelagic mixed layer (ENVO:xxxxxxxxx); material: "saline water (ENVO:00002010), including plankton (ENVO:xxxxxxxx)" | depth 150 m
TGATTCGGACATTGCCTGCAGCCCACTCGTCAGGCATCACCATGACAAGTCGTTGAGCTCCGGTTCTCTCGGCATGTCGGAAGGCCCATTTCATCCGCTTGTCATCTAGGACCAGATCAACCAGTCGTCCGCTTGCTCTGAGTTTGGTCGCCACGGACATCGCGGCAGAACGTAGATCTTCGTTGATTGCAATCACAATGTCCTCATTTCCAGAAGGAAGGTCTGGTACCAGTCCTTTCTCGTTGAGCAGTTCCATAATCACCATGTCGCCGAAGCCAAAACCTGTCGCAGGCATATCGTTACCACCCAGACTGGACAAGAGTCTGTCATACCTACCTCCTCCACAGATTGCTCTGAGTTTGCCGCCACGATCGTGTGCCTCGAAAACTGGTCCAGTGTAGTAAGCAAGCCCTCTAACGACTGAAGCATCGAAGGCGACCCAGTCAGCAATACCGTAAGCATCAATCAGATCAAACAGTGTTGCTAATTCCCTCACAGCCTCACTGGCCTCGCCGAGTGCAGAGGACAGTGAATCTAGGTCAGACAGGCCCAATGTGGACTGGATTGTTGCGATTGCATCTGAGTCGAGTCCTTGATCGGAGAGTTGCTGCTCGACCACTTCTGCTGGAAGTTTGTCCATCTTGTCGACGATGATGCATGTTGCTGCAAAGGCATCACCTGAGATTCCAAGTGAGCCAAGTACCTCTTCAAGCACCTTACGGCTGCTGATTCTGATGACGAGGTCATCGGCATTGAGTCCGACTCCCTCAAAGAATGATGTTAGGACAGAGAGTAATTCCGCATCAGCTTGCACAGCATCACTACCCCAGATGTCCACATTCCACTGATAGTGCTCGCGCCCGCGCCCGCGCTGGGTCCTCTCATAGCGCCAGCATTGTGGAATCGAGAACCACTTCATAGGAGTAGGCATGGCTCCGGCTCTTGCCATCACCATGCGAGCTAAAGACGGAGTCATCTCAGGCCTAAGGGCGACTCTGCGACCACCCTTGTCCTCGAAGTTGTAGAGTTGTTGAGTAATCTCCTCGCCTTGCTTACGAGTGTACAGTTCCTCGTGCTCTAACACCGATGAGTCGTACTCTTCGAAGCCGTGGCTACGTGCAGCAGAACGGAAGTTGTCGAACAACCAGTTGCGTATCCGCATGTCCTCGGGATAGAAGTCCCTGGTGCCTCGAACGCCTTGGGTCACGGCCGCGCCACGAACAAGCCCACTTCAAGACCTACGCCGTTCCTTGTACTGCTCAAGCCGTTCTTTACGGGTGATGCGCCCATCGGACAGTGGGAATGCGAACATACGCAGAGCGAGGAAGGCGAGGAAGCCGAATGCGGCAGTGTTGGCCGCCCACGAGTACATGTGATTGTAGCCTAGAGTGTCGCTGAAGTAGGCGATTGAGGCCGTTGAGAGTGCCCATAAGACAGTGTAGATAATCATCATCATGTACAGACTCTTGCCGTAACTTGCCTTCGACTCAAAGGTCAGCCAGCGATGCAGGAAATGTGCTTGCCAGGAACTGATGAAGTAGGCTATAGCCCACGCGCTAGATGCCCTCCAGCGCTCAATTAGTACCATGTCGTAGAACCAGTCGTAAAGAAGAAAGAACACACCGACATTGATGCATCCCACCGCGCAGTAGGTCGCATACTCACGAAGCAGTTTTCCCCACGGGTAGTCTTCACTCACCAGCATGTCACACCATCCAATCCGCCAGTACTTTGGCTATTTCCACAGGCACATCCTCGGCCAGAAGTCCCGGGCCTGTATTCTCAGCAGCTCTTTTTCCGGCCTCTCTCAATAATGCACAGCCCAATCTAGCCGCCGGCCAAGCAGACATTCCCTGTGCTAGCAATCCACCGATAGTTCCAGCCAATAGATCCCCGGTCCCGCCAACTGCCATCCTTGGGTGGCCACCTGTCGCCTTGCATGAACGTCCCTGTGGGCCAGTCAGCAGGTCCTCTGCTCCTGTCACGACGATTGTGACATCTTCACCGCTGCAATTCTCTAGGGCTTGGCTCGCAGAAACCTCACCCAGCCATCGCTTGGCCTCACCCGTATGTGGAGTTGCGACACCCATCAGTCTATGCGGCCATTCACCACTGGGTAGGGCTGAAATCGCGTCCGCGTCAATGACTACTGGAGTGCCTTTGTCTGCGGCCAACTGCAAGATTGAGGATACTGTCTTCGTGGTGGCGTCGTCCCTGCCCAGTCCTGGCCCTATCACCAGTGCGTCTGCACCATATTGAGAAAATGCGGTGGAAATTGAATCGAGGGATTCCTTGGTCAGAATCTCTGTATCGGGTAGAATCTCAGGGATGAGTGAGGTTGGCCATTCCACTCTTGATGCTGTCTCGCTAGGCATCGCTACATGGACGAGGTCGCAACCGCTGCGAGCGGCGGCCATACCTGCTAGAATCGGTGCGCCGTGGTATGGGCCTCCTCCGATTATCCACAGTCTCCCCCTGTCTCCCTTACGTGCCCTCTCATCGAGTGAAGGATAGCGTTCAGCGTCACCGGGACCACAATCCTCTACCTCAACGGGCCATGGAAGTTCAGACACTGTGACTTCTCCAGCCTCGGTGGAGTGTAATCCCTGCTTCATGCTATGGTAGGTGATTGTCACATCTGCGGGAAGTACATCCGGCCCACCCAGTCCAGTAGGAATATCGCAGGCAAGAACTGGGAACCCCAAGCCTGTCGCCCATCCAGCGATTTCTCCGATAGGTGGTCTGAGGCTGTCTCCAAGTCCAGCGCCCGCTCCAAGCAAACAGTCGACTATGAGTGAAAAGGCACCCTCGGGCTTCTGCGGCCAGACAATAATCTCTCCAGCAGAATCCCTAGCATTACTGGAAGTCTGGCTTCGAGAAATATCATGACTAGCAAGAATCGTCGTACTGAAGCCCCATTCTCGTAAGTGACGAGCGGCGACGAACCCATCGCCACCGTTGTTTCCCGGGCCGCACAAAACCAGTATTGGGCCTTCCGACATCGTCCTAGCAGCCTCTGCCAGAGCTAGTCCCGCCGCCTCCATGAGTGAAGATTCAGAGATTCCCAGTTCCAATGCGTTGCCGTCGAGAACTGCTACTTCGGACCAACTCATCTCCCAACGGGCGGGTTCGCGCACAACAGGACTCATGCGATATCCGCTTCAATGGTTGCCATTGTGTGGCTACGCTTCTCGCCGTACTCATCCACAAATGAGTCGGGTAGACTTTCTCCTGCACCGACTACGAAAGGATCGTCTCCACCGGGAAGCATATCGATTGGTGCCTCAGCGCCCTCTGGCACATTTCGATACAGTGGTCGTGGCTCAAGCTCGTAGTCCCCCGTTAGGATGTAAAGCGGCCAAGGCGAGTCGGTGGTTGGAATCATGCGATTAATCAGAATATACTTGTTTAGCGATACGAACAGGAATGCGGTGACTCCCCAGAACAGCAAGATAATCGAGATGCCATGCGGGTTGGTCGGATTCCATGGATCGTGAACATTGATGAGTAAATCACTGAAGTATGAGAGCATTAGAACGGCGAACATCGCTGGGAATCCAATGTACATGATTGCATCCCACCAGCGGCCAATCCACCAGTCGTTGTCACCGGTGTTGACGAAGTCATCGCGGAAGGCCGAGACACCGTTCTCAACATATTCGCCCATATCGAAACCCTCGCGGTCGTTCTCATTCTGCCATGACTTGTATCTGCTCCATCCATATTTCCAGATACTATAGGCGATGAATAGGCCGCTGAACATCAGTCCGTATCCCCAGATATGATCCTGAACCTCGAGGAATTGGGGAAATGCTACGCCTGTTGAATCGTCGACTAGAATCCAGATTGCTGCACTTGGAAGTCCGAAGATGAAGATGGCTGCGCTAGTGAAGCCGACTGCCTGCGAGCGGTCAACACCGTGGTCGACGAAGTTGCGCACACACAGCTCGACTGTCGAGATCATGCTAGTCAGCGCAGCGAATGATAGTGCCATGAAGAACACAGTGACCATCAGGAGTTGTACAGCAGGCCCTCCCGGAGCCTTCGCAAAGACCTCAGGCAGAACTAGGAATGTGATTGCAGAACTCCCTCCCCCTACAGCGCTCAGAGGGTCGTCCACTACTGCAAACACTGCCATCATAACGGTGAGACCAGCAATAATCGAGATACTATTGTTGGCAAGGCACATCGTAGCAGCGTTCAGAGTGGTATCCTCGTCCTTACGCATGTAAACAGAGTAGGTAATCGCCATACCCATTCCCGCGGAACATGACCACGCAGATTGAGAAAGACCATTGATCCAAGTCTCTGGCTCCAACAGATACTCTGGTTGGATACTGAACATGAAGACAAAGCCATCTAGTGTGCCGTCCTCAAAGTCCATTACAAAGGCAAGGAAGAGTGCTGTGAACAGCAGCACAAACAGGGATGTCATCAGATACACGTTGGCCTTCTCGATAGCTTTCGCACCCTTCCAAATAGCTGCCATCGTAATCAGAATCGCGATAGTTTGGAACAAGATGACCTGGCTAGGATCTTGCAAGAAATTGTTCCACACATCGGTAGTATCGACCTCTTGAGTGAGGCCTCCACGAATAGCGGTCTGGAAGTAGTTGATACACCAACCCGTTACAACTGCGTAGTAGAAGCCGATTGCAGTTGAAATCCAAGCCGTCCACAGGCCCATCCAAGCGAACTTAGGGCCCGCGAAAATTCTGAACGTTCCAACTGTACCAGTTCTACTTCGCTTACCAAGAGCGAATTCGGCGATAATCAGAGGGACGGACCAAAGAAACAGGAAGATTAGCCAAGGGACGAGGAAAGAGCCTCCTCCATTTGCGCCTACCATCCTAGGGAAGCGCCAGATGTTTCCAGTTCCAATCGCAGCACCAATCGTGGCGAAGATTAGGCCCAATCGACCGCTGAACTGGTCAGAGGATTCTTCGGACTGAGGGTTCATTCTGCATCCTCCGGCAGACCGATGACGCCGCGTTCATCATCGAACATCGCTCGGAGAGTTAGTCCGAGTCCGCCCCAAACAAAACTGGCAATCACTAGGAACATCATCACTGCGAGTAAGGATGAGCCGAATGATGCCCTGTATGGTATTGCCAACTCGTAATAATTGCCACCTTCCTCGACCGTCGGATAGGTGAATGGGAAAGCTCCGTTGGTCGTACCTAGCATCGCCTTGTACTGGATCTTGCCGACCGAGGTATCGGGTAGTGGAATGTGACTCTCCAGCATCGTCCCATTAGATCCGTCTAATAGTAAGCACTGCTCATCGAGTTCCATGAATGGAGACATACTCCAAGCCACATCTACCCATTCAGTGGGCCCGAAGTCGTTCTGCTGCCTAGTAGGCTCGACAAATCTCCACATTAGATGAGTTCGATTGACATCAGGAGTGAACGGGAAGGCCTTGTCTAAGCACATGCCGATGGGAATATCCCCCTCGGCTGGAACAGTGACATTTTTCGGTTCCTCGAGCCATTGCGTACCGGTAGTATTCTCGATTCCAACAATGGCTCGGTATCTCGGATCATCAGCGATTTCTACCATGTAGAAAGGAACACCGACGTTTCTGACAGCAATATGAGCGATATCCTCGGGGAATTCATGGAAGGCGTTACCAATCTCGATTGTGTAGCAGTAGGAGTTGTGGACTCCGTAGTGCCAGTCGCAGAAGTCACCTGTTGTAGGATAAAGCTCTGAAGATTGCATTGGGGCGTAGTCTGTCATCTCCCCCATCATATTGCCATGGTAAACCAGATACTCATCATCGGGAGTGTAGCAGTTAGTGCAATGACCCCAAGGCCAAAGCACGAGTTCAGAGAATGAATGCCAAGTTAATGTGACTTTGAAGTCCGAAGCGCCATCGCCATCGTCGTCATTCATCTCAGTCAAATCTTGAATGAACTTGGTCTCAGGCTCACTATTTCCTCCCATCCAGTCCTCATCGATTTTGCCGTCGGCATCGTCATCCTTGCCATCCACATGGTCCTCATTGACTAGGCCGTCTCCATCGTTGTCATCGTAGTTGACCGGCCCATTGTAAACATCGTTGTTTGGGCCGTCTGCATAGCACATCCCAGGGAATAATGGTCCTGTCGCGCCTAGGGGTGCACCCCACTCGAACTGGTAATTTCGGTTCAGATCAACTCCGTCACAACCCTCGTCGACCTCCTCGTCGACATCAGGCAGGGGAGTCACTCCGGTGACGGTGTTGTCTCTGAGGTTCTTCCTCCAACCACTGCGGTAGCAGTTCTCCCATGCAGTTGGCCCACAAAATTCCTCCATATCATATCGGACTCCATCAGTGTTCAACATTGGAATCAAGTAGATTTCTCGAGTATTGACCATGTCGGTAATGAACTGTTCAGAGAAGTCCTCATCGACTCCGAGATCGCCAGGCCCACACGGAACGCCGTCACCGTTGCTGTCCTGATTAGTAGCGTTCAGCAGTGCGCAGTCTCCATCATTGTCAATTCCATCCCAACCATCTTCATCTATCAGACCGTCACCATCATTGTCAATTCCGGCCTTGCCGTAGTAGTAGGCTATAGTCTCAAGGAAGAACATTGGTACCTCGAAAGACATCCACTCACGAGCATGGTGGTTCCCTACCAGCATTACATCGGGGCGGTCGGCATAGTTCCCATCGTCATCGTTGTAGGGATTGTATTCTCCACCATTGACGTTCCCAGTAATCTTCATCCAAGGGCTTGGGTGGTTGTAGTACCATCCCTTGTAGTCATCAGAAGTCATCTCATCACCTCGAGCATTGACGCCTCCAAGTAATCCCTCATGGAACTGTAAGAAGTCAGGATAGTATGCAGCTAGAGTCTGCATCCTCTCCTTCATTGAGAAGTAATCATAGTACTCGCGGAACTGGAGTTTGTCGATATCGCCATGAGGCCCCCACGGGAAGACTTGGAATGCATACTCGTCGGACCAGATGTCCTCAGGGGCATATCCAGAATCTGCATCTTGGGCTCCAACAGGAGCGATCAGGGTCGCTGGAGCTAGTAGAGACAGCATCAGTGGAAGTAACATTGCGGTCAAAGGTACTCGCCTCGACCTCAGACCGATTATGTCTTCATTCGGCATTGCTAACGGCCCGGCGAGTGTATGTACGGTATTCAATCCCTCGCAGACCGGTCCATAGGACCGGGGTTGCCTTTTTGAGGAGGGCGTGCTCGGACCGAGCATGAGCGTACTAGGAATTGACATGGGCGGAGAGGCCGAATTCGGCGCATTTTCCCAAGGAACCGCGACTATTCTTGCACTTGTCGTTTTGTTTAGCGTTGGAGCCGGGATGTTCTCCCGTAGGATGCTTTTTCCTTGGTTGATGGATTTGCTCTCAAAGACTGAAAGAATTGACGGTAAGGACTTGTTCGCCCCTAAATCTCTAGCTTGGATGGTGGGACTATTTATCCTATGGCAGTCAATTGATTGGATGTTCGTGAATTCCGAACCAGTTTGGGATTCAGACTTGATGACTGATGTGATGGATTATTCCCGTGCGGGATTCATCATCCTGATGCTGTTTGCAGCATACAGGTTGGTCGACTACCTCGATGCTTTCATCGTAGTAGAAGGGGACGATATGGCCGCTCGGCGCTCACTCGCCAGTGTGGCAGAGTCAATCGGTAGGCTCGCAGTGGTAATCGTCGGCTTCTTCGTAATTGCTGGACTATTCGGAGTCAACCTGAATGGACTGATTGCTGGCCTAGGTATTACCGGTCTTGCTCTAGCCCTAGCAGCTAGGGACTCGGTCGCCAACGTATTCGGTGCGATCTCAATTATCATAGATCAGCCCTTCAATGTGGGAGACTGGATTATAGTTGAGGACATCGAGGGAGAGGTAATCAACATCGGACTACGAACAACCATGCTCAGGACAGGGAACGACACAATGGTCACCATTCCTAACTCAAACATCACCAACTCTCCTGTAGAGAATTACAGCAAACGCAGATTCAGGCGCATCCGACCAACCTTCGAATTTGAGGAAGGTAACGACATGGGTGCCCTCAAGGATTTCTGTGACAGCCTGTGTGAGCAGGTTCTAGCAGATTCAAGAGCGACCAAGCAGGAAGACTCATGGGTGAAGGTGACTGAAGTACTACCCTCAAAGGTCACAGTAGCATGTAACTTCTACTGCCCTTCTTCAGGTAGAATTCAGAGAGAATTTACTGAGGACATTATCCTCATGGCTCGCTCAAGGGGAGAAGAGTGTGGGCTCATCTTCCACGAGCCTAGGCGCAGAGCACAGATGTAGGTCTTCGAATGGCCATTCTGATACTGATTCGTCACGGGCAATCCGTCTGGAACGCCTCTAATCGATTCACTGGCTGGACGGATGTAGACCTGTCTGAGAAGGGGGTTGTCGAGGCTGAAGAAGCAGGTAGGCAATTGTCAGGCAATCGGATCGATGTGGTGCATACCAGTGATCTCATCAGAGCACAGAGGACTGCGAAAATTGTCATGCAGCACAACGAGTCGTCTGGAGATAATGTCCCTACTCAATATGATTGGAGGCTCAATGAGAGACACTATGGTGCTCTACAGGGACTAAACAAGGCTGAGACTGCAGAGAAGCATGGGGCCGAGCAGGTGCACATCTGGCGCCGCTCTTTCGATGTTCCTCCTCCAGAAGGAGAGAGTCTCGAGATGACAGCAGAAAGGACGATTCCTTACTTCACAGAAGAGATTCTGACCGACCTTGAGAGTGGTAAGAATGTCCTAGTTTCAGCTCACGGAAACTCACTTCGTTCTATTGTCATGCACATAGAGGGAATCAGTCCAGAAGATATTGTTTCGCTGGAAATTCCAACCGGGGTTCCCATGCTATATCGTCATGATGAGAACGGCATGATTCGGGTCGATTCGTTCTAAATCATCGTGAAAGGCTGTTCTGGCGGGGGCGACATTCCTCGATAGAAACGCATCAGCAACGCGCTTGCTCCTAGAAATACCAGAGGCAATATGACCTCGCTGGGCGTCCATGGAAATGTATGATACAATGTCACTAGCCCGAAGAAGGCGGCCATCCCAGAAAGACCACCAAAGGTCCGATTACCGAACATCTTCTTCTGATATACTTGGACGTGTCTAAGAATCTCCATAGCAGGTTGAGGGGCTCCTGACTGATGCGAAGTGGCTTCGAGGACATCCATCAGGCACTGTTCGTACTCCCAGATTGCAAGACCTCCTCTGTGCGAGTAGAATGCGTCATCTGATGTCCACTCTGGAGGAGCTGTGGATTTCCAGCCCTCTATCAGAGCAAGACGTAATGGCATCAGTTCGAGGTTTGATGCTGTATCATGGTGCAAGCGTGATAGATCGTGTGCGAGGGATGCTAGGTCGCGCATTGCCGGAAATTCGCAAACTGGGACTCTTAGCGCATCGGCGAGACGTGTTCTTCCGATTCTGAGGGAGTCTCCCGAGATGTCGCTGAGTCTGACATCCATCAGGCTCAGTGTGCAGGGCTGGTCCTTCGAAAAAGGGGCTCGCCATAGGAAAGTGGCTCTGAGATTCTCCTCAAGCCACTGATTCCTTGCGTTCCATCTTGACTGATCTGAGGGAGTGAGTCTGGCAGCCTCGGCCTTAGTGTGATATCTACCCAGCACCATGCCTGAGTTTCGCAACTCTACTTCGGCTGCCTCTGCATCATCTGACCTCAATGCGTTCAAGATGATTTCAGCAGAGTCCTCAATATCCTCTTCCAATGGCCTGAAGATAACGATATCTCGGCCTTCGTAGGAATACCCCCCAATGGGTATTCTGGAGCCTTCCGGAGCTGCCTTTGCTCTGGCCCTAATCCTGCCATCAGAGACCCAAGGAATGAATTCCGCCAGCCATATTGAATCGGCTTGCAATATCGCGTTCAGCCCCCTCATAGAAGGCATCTTCTGCAATGATGTTATTGAATCTGGATCTGGAACTTGCCCCCATGGTTCTAATTCTTCGACCATGGTGCTCCAGTCTGCCGGCTCACTCAGTGATTCGGGTTCAATCATCCTAGCCATCATTCTCATTCGCTTCGGTCCAGCGAAACGCAGGGCAACGAATCCAGGCGGTGCTTCCTCGTCAGACTCAACCTGAGACATAGCAGCAGGTCTCCAAGGTGTTTCATCGATTGACATGGCGCGTGCCCGGGGGGCACGACGTAGTAGTGGGTTTCATTGAATCGGTCAAAGAAGCCTTGAACTCGACCCTCGACCGAAGCGTATGGGTGAAGCTGTGTCGGACATTCCTCTAGCCGTGGACATGGATGGTACTCTCATACTATCAGACATGAGTGTAATCAGTGCCAAACGGGTGATTACCCGGAGGCCTTGGATGATTCTTGGAGTTCTGTTCAAGGAAATTATTGGTAAGAGGGCGCAGTGGAAGAGAGATCTTGCTCGCAAACTAGATTTTGAGCCGAGCGAGCTGGATTATCACGAGGCTTTCTTGGACTGGATTACTGCTGAGCACTCACGAGGCAGGAAACTGCTTCTCGCAACAGCATCGGACCGTCTAGTAGCCGAGCGAGTAGCCGCCCATGTTGGACTGTTCTCAGACGTCCTAGCGTCGGATGAGACATTCAATCTGCGAGGTAGTAAGAAGGCTGAGGCCCTTATCTCAAGATTCGGAGAAAGAGGGTTTGGCTACGCCGGCAACAGTTTCCATGACTTGCCAGTATGGGAGAAGGCGGGGCAGGTCGTCGTAGTCAACCCGGACAAGGGGCTTCTAGACCAAGTCGGAGAGGATGCGGACGTAATTTTCGAGTAAGTCGACGTCGGCAACGACCTTTAGCGCAGAATTGTCTCGGTGAGGCGTGGGTCGCGGGCGCAAAGCACTCGGAAGGAGGGTTGACGGGGTGGCCAAATGGCTACTCAGATTCAGATTGGTTTCGGTCCCCGCTAAGATGATTGCCAACTCAAGTTACGCTTGGAGTTTCATCTCTCGAACCGACAGGATTCGTGCAAGACGGTTGCGTGAACGAGTAAAGCAGGAAGAGTTGCCCGAGCATGTATCAATAATCATGGATGGAAACAGGAGGTTTGCGTGGGGTAAGAATCTCGATAGAGGCGTTGGTCACGCTCACGGTAAAGAGAAACTCAAGGAGGTCATGGATTGGATTCTCGACCTCGGGATTCCGTACTTCACGGTCTATGCCCTCTCCACTGAGAATCTCAAAGAGCGTTCAGAGGCCGAACTTGAAGGGCTGTTCGATCTGTACATAGCAGGACTCAATGAGATTGCTGACGATCCTAAGATTCATGAGAACGGAGTAAAGGTACAGGCAGTGGGTCGTCTGAGTATGCTCCCTGACAGAGTCAGAGAGGCCCTAAAGAACGCAGAGTCGCGTACTGCGGACTACTCCAACTTCCTCTTCACGATTTGTCTTGCATACGGTGGCAGGGAGGAGATCGTGGATGCCGTCAGGGATGTCGCGGTAGCTCACGCTGAGGGCGAGCTCCCTGTCGAGATGATTGATCAGCAGCAAATATCGAGTCGCCTATACACTGCAGATTTGCCCGATCCTGATCTAGTAATTAGAACGAGTGGAGAGGAGCGGGTCTCAAACTTTCTGCTCTGGCAAATTGCCTATTCTGAACTGCACTTCACAGATGTCCATTGGCCTTCATTCAGTAAGGTGGATCTCTACGAGGCGCTTGAGTCATACCAGATGAGGAGGCGTCGCTATGGGGAGTGAGTCGTGCGATTCCTGCGGTCGTGATGGATACAACAACCCCGCTGTGGCAGTCGATGCAGTAGCTCTGAGGGAAGGTGTTTCTGGCACTGAGGCTCTACTAATCCGCAGAGGTACTGAGCCTTGGAAGGGACGCTTAGGATTCCCAGGTGGCTTCGTTGAGAATGGAGAAGATCCTGAGGATGCAGTTCTACGCGAGTTGGAGGAAGAAACCGGAGTAGATGGTTTCGATCCAGTCGCAATAGCGATCCATGGGGATCCTCAAAGAGACCCTAGGAAGCATATCATCGCCCTATTCTATCTGGTCGATGTTGATCCGGAAGCAGTTCCCAGAGGAGGAGATGATGCAGATGATGCAGCTTGGGTCTCATTGTCTGATTTATCAGCAGAAGATATGTCCGGAGACCATATCCGAATAATCGAGATGTTTCGAGAGTAAGCCTATCACCTGCGCTCCCTTCCCGAAGTCATGAGCGGCAAGAAGAAAATCGACACCGGCGCAGAAGTGATGGGGCCCTACAGCCTTGGAATATCCGTCAAAGACCACATCTGGTTATCCGGGCAGATAGACAATACACAAGATGGGATTGAGGCTCAGACTAGGGGAACTCTGGCCAAGATAGACGGTCTGTTGGAAGCTGCTGGCAGCAGCAAGCACGACTTGGTGAAGGTCACGGTTCTAATGACCGATATAGGGCACTACTCTGCCATGAATGAAGTGTACTCCGAATGGTTGGGCGATGCTATGCCTCCATCTAGAGCAGCATATGCAGTACGTGATCTTCCCGGAGGCGCACTGATTGAGATTGTATGTGAGGCATTCCGAGGAAGTGGTATTCAATGAACCATGACATTATTCTCAAGCGCTTCGAACAACCTGATGAATTGAGAGAGTTTGAGAAGGGTAGGTTCGAGATAATCCACTTCGATGGGATGACAATAGGTCGGGCCACCTACGAACCTGGCTGGAAGTGGTCTGTGGATGTCTCACCGTTGTCAGGGACTGATTTCTGCGAAGTGGAGCATCTTGGCATGGTACTTGAGGGGCATGCAACCTGCGCTTTCAAGGACGGAGAAGTCTACACCATGGGTCCCGGAGACCTGTTCTACATCGGCCCCGAACCTCACGATAGTTGGGTCGTCGGCGACGAGAAATACGTGTCTCTGCACTTCCAAGGGGCCGACAAATACGCTGATTGAGTCGCTATCCTGAATCGGGAACGCTTAGGAGTGTCTGCATCTGGCCCGGTCTGTGAGTGTGTTCAAGGCGTACGACATTCGAGGTATCGCGGGAGATGAAATCACTCCAGAGTTTGCCAACAGACTAGGTAAAGCCATAGTCACTCATCTCGATGCATCCGCAATTGCAGTAGCTAGAGATATTCGTGACTCTGGGCCTAGCTTGCATGCTGCTTTCATCGAAGGCGCGACCAGTGCTGGAGCAGATGTTCTCGATCTTGGAGTTACCACAACTGGGGTGCTATATCGAGCCACTGTAGACCTGCCAGTACATGCTGCTGTTGCGATCACGGCTAGTCACAATCCTCCCGAGTATAATGGATTCAAAATCTGTCATGGTAAACTACCTATCGCCGGAGGAGAATTGCAGGAACTGAAGGCAACTTTTGATGCTGGAGAGTTCAACGAGGGCGAGGGAATTCACCGAGAAGTTGGGGGCTTTGAGGACCACTACATCCGCACTGTAGTCGAGAATGCAGGAAAGCCGGCCAGACCGGTGAAGATAGTAGTTGACTGTGGCAATGCGGTACCTGGCCCTCTTGCTACGAGGGTGATGGAAGCTCTGGGAGTGGATGTCATTACGCTGCACTGTGAGTGGGACAGTAGTTTCCCTAACCACCCTCCAGACCCTACTCGACCAGAGAATATGTCTGATCTTTCAGCAGCAGTAGTGGAACATGGTGCAGAGTTTGGAATAGGAATGGATGGAGATGGCGACAGAATTGGAGTGGTAGACGAGTCTGGACTATTCATCCATCCTGACCGTCTGATGGCCGTGATTGCAAAGGATGTCCTCTCCAATTTGCCAGAAGATGCAGATGAAGATGAGCGCACCGTATACTTCGATGTGAAGTGCAGTATGGCGCTTGAGGAGGCCATCGAGTCTGCAGGGGGTGTGCCACGGATGGTCAGGACGGGTCATTCATTCATGAAGCGTGAATTGAGGAATAATCCAATGGCACCGATGGCCGGTGAGATGTCCGGTCACTTCTTCCTCCATGACCGCTGGCCCGGCTTTGATGATTCATTGTACAATGCAGCACGCCTGCTAGAGATAATCGGGCGTGACCCTTCTCCCTCAGATGGTGGGCCAACTTTCTCCGATCGCTTCTCATTTCTGCCCGATTACCCCTCTACTGGAGAAGCCAAGATTCCTCTGCCGGGTGAGCGTGAGCAGGTTCTGAGTGCTGTTGCCGAAG
>TARA_B100000686_G_scaffold21785_1_pt1 | contig 14122 bp, 13 predicted proteins | sample TARA_B100000686 | Tara Oceans TARA_B100000686 (sample SAMEA2622733) | marine metagenome | biome: marine biome (ENVO:00000447); feature: marine epipelagic mixed layer (ENVO:xxxxxxxxx); material: "saline water (ENVO:00002010), including plankton (ENVO:xxxxxxxx)" | depth 150 m
GATGAAAAGACCCCCAATCGATATCACCAAAGCGCCCCACACAAGAGATCCCTCAATATCGCGCAATATGGGGACATCTACTTTGTCTGACAAACCGTACAGCACCGGAATAAAGGCAATGAGGGTCATCACCGCCCGCACGATCTGCAGACCCAAAGATTCAACAATGCGGGCGAAGCGGTTGCAGTCTTCCTGGATCCGCTGCGACGCGCCTTCTATCTCGTGCTCAACCGCGCGCCAGCGCGGGATGTAGTTGAATGTGATCGCCTCACGCCAGCGCAAGCCATAAACCCGGGTGAACCAGCCTGTAAAGATCGCGAGCAAAACGTACGGGAATGCAATGACGACAAATGACGGCGTCCCCTCAAAACCGGTGGTGACGTACTGGATGGAAATCAGTTCGGTAAAGAATTGATCAATGCCTTCCTGGGGCTTATCCGAGAAACTGGCAGCATTCTGCAAGAGATCATAAAAACGGCCATACCACTCGTTGATGGCGACCGTCATCTGCACCTGTAGCCACAGCGAGGAGATCAGCAACGCACCGCCGCCATAGGCCCAAAGCGCCCATTCCCGCGATCTGTAAAAGGCTTTAATCATATCTCGTCTCAACCATCATATTGGGTCTGATGAAATCCATTACATTCAGACCCAACAGGGAAAAATCCCAACACAGAATGTGATCTCTTTTACCACAGTGCAGATACCGTCGCGGATTAAAATTCGTTTAGAGTTCAGCGACGGGTCTTTGGGGAATGTGTTTTGGCCGAATACGATTACATCATTATTGGCGCGGGTTCTGCAGGCTGTGTACTTGCCAACCGCCTGACTGAAAGCTCTCAGAACAAGGTACTGATTCTTGAAGCCGGGCCGATGGATCACAAACTGATGGTCCACATTCCGGCCGGGGTCTACCATGCCTATAAAGATCCCAGCATCAACTGGAACTACACCAGTGAACCCGAACCTGAGTGCCATGACCGCAGAATCGAACTGCCTCGGGGCAAGGTGATTGGCGGTTCCTCCTCGATCAATTCCATGGTGTACATGCGGGGTCACCCGATGGACTACGACCGCTGGGCAAATGACTTTGGTCTTTCTGACTGGTCTTATGAACGATGCCTGCCCTACTTCAAGATCTGCGAATCTTCGGACCGGGGTGAAAACGCCTGGCGCGGGGGCAGCGGCCCGCTTGGCGTCACACGAGGCACCTTGCAGAATCCTCTTTTTGACGCGCTATATGAAGCTGGAGAACAGTCCGGTCAGGGCACCTCTGATGATCTCAACGGCTACAAGCCGGAGGGCATCGCCCGGCTCGACAGTACCACCCGTCATGGGCGCCGCTGCAGCGCTGCGGTCGCGCACTTAAAACCGGCGCTCAAACGTTCGAACCTGACTCTGCAGACCCGGGCTCTTTCCCGCCGCATCATTCTTGAAAACAACCAGGCGCGCGGCATTGAGTATCAAGTCAACGGCAAGGTCAAGCAGGCCTTTGCCGCCAAAGAGGTCATCGTCAGCTGCGGCGCCATCAAGAGCCCCCAGCTCCTGATGCTGTCGGGGATCGGACAGGCCGATGCCCTGAATGCGATGAACATCGCGCCTCAGATTAATCTGCCAGGCGTCGGTCAAAACCTCCAGGATCATCTCAGTATCGACAGCGCATATTACTGCAAGAAACCGATCACGCTTCACACCCTGACGCAGCCTATAAAAAAACTGAGCGTCGGCCTCAAGTGGCTGGCTACCCGCTCAGGCATCGGCGCTTCCCACATCTGGGAGATGGGCGGGTTTGTTTTTGGCAACGATCAGGTAGCGCATCCCAACCTTCAGTATCACTTCACGCCGGTCTATAGCGAGTGGCATAACCGGAAAATCCGGCTTGAGCAGGGCTACGTATTGACCTGTGACCAACTCCGTCCCAAGAGCCGCGGGGAGGTCAAGCTGCGGTCGGCCGATCCACACGACCGGCCGGCCTCTCACTTTAACTATATGAGCCACCCTGACGATACAAGAGAACTTGTGGAGGCGCTGAAAGTGATGCAGGAGCTTCTTACCCAGCCCGCCTTTGACGAATTTCGTGGCGAACGGATCAATCCGGCGCCGGAAGCAAAAACCGACAGTGAACTTGAATCCTGGGTACGCGGCTACAGTTCAACCGACTACCATCCCTGCGGTACCTGCCGCATGGGTCACGATGACCTTGCCGTGGTGGATGGAAAACTTCGGGTACACGGTGTGGATCACCTGCGGGTAGTCGATGCGTCAGTGATGCCGGATATTGTGAGCGGTAATCTTAATGCGCCTACCCAGATGATCGGAGAACGGGCTGCGGACTACATCCTCGACAAGGAACAACTACCTGCGGAACAGGCGAACTTTCATTTTCTCAAGTCTTGATCCGCAGGCGCAGCCCGCGCTGCTTGGCGGCGCGCCTGGCGCTTTCCATCCAGCCAAACCACCAGTCCGCCGACGGCAATCAGCACAATGCCGAAAAGCGCGAGCGAGTCGGGAAACTCACTGAAGACCAGATAACCCCAGAGCAACACCAACGGCAGGATCGCATATTCAAATGGCGCAAGAAATGAAGCCTGGGCGCTGCGGTAGGCAAAGGAAAGCGAGAGCGCGGTAATTGCCGACAATCCCCCGATCCCTGCAAGATAAATGATATCTCCCGGGGGCGGCCAACGCCACGCACGCAATAAGAACTCAATGCCGGGGTCAGCAAAGCCCGCGAACTGGCCATGCCCAACGCTAAGGCCAATCAACCCGCTGGCAAGCAGGAAAGCACCCTGCGCTGTCACCGCCAATAAGGGGGCTGATTCCGTTCGCCCGATATGCCGCGTTACGGTCGTAAAGCCGGCGTAGCAAAATGCAGCGGCGAGCGGCCAGAGGTAGGCCAGTTCGATCTGCACACTAAACGGCTGCACGACCAGGATCATGCCGGTTAAGCCTACCAGCACTGCCAGCCAACGAAACCGGCCGAATTCCTCCCCAAGAAAATACCAGGAAAACACCGTGATGATGACGGGCGCGAAAAATACAACGGCCGACGCCTGCGCCAGCGGCAAACTGGCAAGCCCTGTATAGAACGTCATGTTGGCCATCACCAGCAGCAAGCCGCGCAAAAGATGCGCGCCCGGCCGTTGGGTGTTAAGCGCCATGACACCGTGACGGAGCAGGATCGGCAACAGAATCACCATGCTGACCGCAGCACGGATAAACACCAGCTGATGCAGGGCATATCCCCCGCTCAGCATCTTGATCACGGTATCCATGATCGAGACACAGAACATCGCGAGCAGCAGATTAAGAACGGCTTTGGGGTTCAAGTGTAGTTTCTGGTTACGGGGGTCTAACGCGGAAGCCAAACACCGAGGTTCCGATGAACGGAGAATCCGCCCGCGATACTACACCGGATACAGGGGCTGTTACATGAACCGCCGAATCGATCGGGCCGCAATCTTTCAACTTATCAAGTTGATCACTATCCTAAGTCGTAATAAAGGCGCATATACTTAGTCCGGCAAAAAGAAGGTCAGGTCGAATGAACATCCTCTTTATCATGTGTGACCAACTGCGGGCAGATTATCTGTCCTGTTATGGGCATCCGTATATCCGGACACCAAACATCGATGCCTTGGCAGAACAGGGCGTGCGGTTCAATCACGCCTACTGTCAGGATCCCCTGTGCGGACCCTCCAGAGCAAGTTTCTACACCGGCCGATACGTTTCCTCGCACGGAGTCATGGCCAACGAAGATCCTCTGCGCATCGGCGAACTGACGCTCGGAGACTACCTTCGTGAAAGTGGGATGCAGGCAACCGTTATCGGAAAATCAGAAGGCACCTTTAATGAGGTCTCGGCGCAACGGTTTGGCATAACGTCAGGTTCGGATCAACAAAAATACCTTCGCCACAACGGATTTGCGCCTTATGAAATCTTCGAAGGACTCTATCCGGATCCGATCCTCCCATCCGACCTCGGTTATAACAAGTACCTCCAGAGTCACGGGTTGGATGGACAGAACCCGTGGGAAACCTGGGCCAACAGCGCTGTTGACGAGCATGGCAAAATTGTCAGCGGCTGGCAGATGCGTAACGCCCATCTTGCGGCAAGAGTACCTGAGGAGCATTCCGAGACAGCGTTCACCACAAATCGGGCAATCGAGTACCTCGATGGCCTGCAAACCAATGACCGTTGGTGCCTGCACCTTAGTTACATCAAGCCGCACTGGCCTTATCTGGCGCCAGCGCCTTATCACCAACTCTATGGTACGGAAGAAGTACTGCCTGCTGTGCGCAGCAACGTAGAAAAAGAAAACGCTCATCCTGTTTTTCAAGCCTTCATGACTGAAGACTACAGTCAAAACTTTTCTCGTGACGAAGTCCGGAAAACCGTCATCCCGACCTACATGGGGCTTATTGAGCAGTTGGATCACCATATTGGACGGGTGCTCGAAAAACTTGAGCAAAAGGGCTTGAGAGACTCCACGATGATCGTGCTGACGAGTGATCACGGCGACTATCTTGGCGATCACTGGCTGGGCGAAAAGGATCTCTATCACGACCCTTCTATCCGCATACCGCTCATCATCAGCGATCCCTCATCCGCGGCCGATACTACCCGGGGTCTTGTTCAGGATCATCTGGTTGAATCGATCGATCTGGTCCCCACTTTCGTCGAGAGCGCGGGAGGCCCGCTCTCTATAAGACATCTCGAAGGTCGCTCGCTGCTTCCGCTACTGCATGACTCGAATCCGACCCTGCCGTGGCGCGATTTTGCGATCAGTGAGATTGATTTTGGCAGCCGTGGACCCCGTCAACTGCTTGAAATGCACCCCTATGACTGTCGTGCATGGATTATCCGAACCACCACCTGGAAATACGTCCTGCACCAGAAATTCCGACCACAACTCTTCAATCTCGCGGACGATCCTGACGAGATTATCGACCTAGGGACGGATCCTTCTCTCAGTCATATTCGAGAGCAACTTCATGAGCAGTTGTTTGGCTGGCAGCGAACCCTGAAAGTCAGGACCGAAACAGTCATGGACGAGTTGATGGCGAGAGGGCCGCAGCGCAATGAGGAAGACTTCGGTATCTTGATTGGTCATTGGTAGACTCGTATCCGTGAAAAAACCTATGGTGGCCGGCGCGAGATGCCAGAATCACTCTTTTGGCGGGGTACCGATGCGCCGGAGCGATTGGGCGGTTGGTGACGCCGCCGCTGGCTACCTTTTCTTGAGGAATTCTGACTTTAATGAGCGCTATCGTATTTATTGGCACAGGTCATGCCGCTATTCAATGTGCTGCCAGTCTTCGTGATCTGGGTCATTCGGGACCGATCACCATTATCGGCACAGAAAACGACCTCCCCTATCACCGGCCCCCAAATTCCAAAAAGTATGCGATTGAGGGAGTGCCGGGCGATTTCTCCTTATTGCGTGCTGCAGACTATTACGAGAACGAGCAAATTGATCTTTTGCTTGGTGAGACCGTTTCATCCATCGATCCCGCCGGCCGACAGATCACACTCGACTCCAAAAAAGCAATCGGTTTTGAAAAACTGATTATTGCGACAGGTTCCGAGCCTCGGTCGCTCCCCATTCCGGGCATTGAACACACGCTTTGTCTTTACTCGTTGCAGGATTCCAGAACTGTTTATGAAAGATTGAAAAGTTCCGACTCGGTCGCCGTTATCGGCGGCGGCTTTATTGGCCTGGAGATCGCCTCGGCGGCAGCCGCTGCAGGCAAAGAAGTAACGGTAATAGAAGCCGCTTCGCAGATTCTCGGCCGCTCCCTCACTCCACAGTTAGCGCAAAGAATCCGCACCATTCACGAGGCTGCCGGCATCAGGATTATCGACTCTGCCTCGATTGACTCCATCTCTGCCGAGGGCGTCCCTACGGATAAAGGTTTTGTTGATGCAGATCTCGTGCTGCTGGGCGCCGGTAGCACACCCCGCACTCAACTGGCTGCATCTGCAGGCCTTTCGACCAGTAATGGAATCGATGTTGACCAATATCTGGAAAGTAGTGCGCCCGGCATCTATGCGATCGGCGATGTTGCCTGCTTCCCGTCTTTTGGAGGCAACCGTCGAAGATTTGAGTCTGTGCAAAATGCGAATGATCAAGCCCGGACACTTGCCAAAACCCTCTCAGGCGAATCTACCGCCTATAAAGCACTGCCATGGTTCTGGTCTGATCAGGGGAATATAAAACTACAAATGGCGGGGGTCAGCCAAGACGCAGATAAAGTCGTCATGATTGAGGGAGCCCAATCTCCCCAGGCTGCCGCATTCTGTTTCGACTCCGAAGATAATCTGTGCGCTCTGGAAACGATAAACTGGCCGGCCTACCACGCCCTTTCCCGCAAAGCGCTGTCAGACGGTCGTGTCATCAGTCGGGCATCCCTCCTGGCAGCAGATTTTGATCTTAAGACTGCCCTCAAGCAATAGTTGAGCTGACTCATAATTTTCATTCCAAAGTGCCTAAAAACTGGAAGATAACGTCATGACCTCTTCTGAACTTTTCACCCAAAGACTCAATAAACTCAGACAGAGACTGTCGGAGACCGGGATAGATATCGGGGTCATTACTGACGATGACAGCGTTTACTACTACAGTGGCTACTATGGCTATCTGCATATGGACTTCGGACGCCCGACTCTGCTGGTGGTTTCGGCAGAGGGTGAAACAGTCCTGATTACACCCACGATGGAGAAATCTCTCGCTGAGTCTCTCGCTATGGTGGATCGAATCGAACTCTGGAATGACGGTATCGGGGCTGAATGGCGAGAAGCCCTACCCGGCCTCTTGGGGACAACAGCCGCGATCGGGATAGAACCTGATCTCATTCCACCGCCCGTTCGGACGTTTATTGATTCGATTGTTGAGGCAAAACGCTATCGCGATCTCACACCGATCGTTTCCGATATGCGGATGATTAAATCGCAGGAAGAGCTCAAGATCGCCCGGCACGCAGGCGAGGTAGGGATCGCCATGATGGACGCTGGCCGCAGCGCCATCAAGGAGGGTGTCGCCGAGTACGAAGTTGCGCTTGCGGCCACCACTGCCGGAACTCACAAGGCTGCTGAATTGCTGCGAACCCATTACGCAGGCTCGCAAATGTCTCCCAGTATTCACTTCATGCAGATCCTTGCCTCTGGGCAGGAGATCACCATGACCCATCACCGCGCCAGCACCAAGGCGCTCAAATATGGTGAACCGGTGTTCTTGTGTTTTTGCGGTATGACCGATTTTCACCGCTTTAAGCTGGGATTCGATCGCACCTTCTGGATTGTTGAAGTCGGGGACCGTTCTCAGGAAGCGGTGTATCAAACGGCTGTCGATAGCCAGGCTGCAGCGCTCTCGGTTCTGGGGCCAGGCGTGCTCGCCGAAGAGGTCCACGGCGCCTACGCTGAAGTCATTCAATCAGCCGGTTTTGAATATCCTTTTCGCTGTGGACGGGCAACCGGATTCAGTTTTCTCGAGCGCCCGCAACTGGTGTTTGGGGATAAAACAGTACTGCAACCGGGCATGGTATTTGCCGTAGATGGCTCAGTGACGGTCCCAGGAGAATTTCGTGCGCAGGTAGGTGACAGCGTCATCATTACCGAAGACGGCTACGAGCAGATCACGGAGCACCCCAAGACTATCGCTGATGTGATCGTGTAGCCGTCGACGCCGACTCTTGAACCAGACTCGCTCAAGGTCTATCCCAGTGCCCGGTGCGAGACGCCCTGGACCAGATCTGATAGCCCACATTAGTCTCTGCGCGTAGACTGCCGACTGCCCGGCTCGGCGTCAAGCCGATACAAACGATGCGATATCTTCTGACTGTATAACGTGACAGTAGATCATGTTGATGACAGCCAGTTCATGGTTATGTAGCTCCATCGTCGAGGCCGCGCAGCAGTCTTCGACAACCACGACATTGAAACTCTCATCAGCCAGACTTCTCACAGTACTACTGACACATTGATCGGTAAAAATTCCCGCAACTACCACGTTGCGAATCCCAATGTTATGCAGGATCAGTCGAAGGTTGGATCCGGTTAACGCGCTGTCCGTCGTCTTGGTGATGACAATCTCGTCTCCCTTAGGCGTCAATTCCGGAACAAGTTGACTGTCCTCTCGATCTTTTGGCAACAACAGGTAATTGAAGCCGGGCTTCTTCTGACTCAGGGATCGGTCACGCCCATCTTCTGTTAGGCAGGCAATCCGCGCATAGATGATTTCGAAACCGTGCCCCCGGCACTGTTCTACCAGCGCTGCGGTCCCTGGTATCACCTGTTCGTTCATTCGGTCAAAAAACGGCGACCATCGGGAAGCCTCTTCGGGATCGTCAGGCGTTTCCAGATAGGTGTTCTGGATGTCGATGACGAGCAGCGCTGTTTCAGCGGGCTTGAGTTCCGGATCTTCAGGTGCCTGCGCGTTTTCGTAATAAAACGATCGGAAGGCATGCTTCCAGTCACTCACCTGGCTCTCCCTTGCACCGTGGCGAGAGTTTCTCTGATCGCAGATTGCGCCTGTCGTAACTCATCGGCATCACCAGACATAAACACCCTACCCGAGACGCCCATCATCTGGACATCGTTCAGAACCGTACCGGGCGCGGCACGCTCTGCCTCGTTTGCTGCTGCGCAGGCAAACAATGCAGGCGTCATCTCGCACAACAGCAAAGACTGGCCCGGAATCAGCATAGACGCACTTCTTGACCGGTTCAGAATAATGGAATGCTGGTCTGAGAGATTCTCAATCACATCCTCAAAGAGAATCTGTGGCGCCAGTTGATCAGACGCGCTGGCGCCAATGCCTTTCAGAATCGCGTCTCCTGCAGCGTCCAACTCTTCCCGATCCGAAGAATGTAACTCCAGCAAGCCGAATTGCCTTTCGGTAAAGAGAATCCCGGGCTCCATATTTGGCGCCGCTTTTAGAGCGAGATCCGATATGCGATGGATCGCCAATGCTGGGGAGACCTCGATGATCAGGCTGTGTTGTCCCTCAAAGGGTGGATACCCTCGAGCACGAGTCGGCGTACTGAGATATGCTGCAAACTGCGGCTGCAGATCATAAATCGGCAGGTAAACCCTAAGCTCTGTCATCATTCAGTCTCCCAGCGCGGCTTCAGCGGCTAGTCCAATCGCTAGCCTGCAGTCAGCGCAAAGTGCCCGCCCAGATCTGCATGCGGACGCGGAATCACGTGCACTGCAACCACTTCGCCCACCTGATTCGCAGCTTCGGCGCCGGCTTCTGTTGCTGCTTTTACCGCGCCAACATCGCCTTTGATAACAACCGATACCAAGCCGCCACCGACTTCATTCTTGGAAACCAGTTCCACGTTAGCGGCTTTGACCATTGCATCAGCCGATGCCAGTGCGGGGACGTAGCCTCGCGTCTCGATCATTCCGATTGCCTGATTAGACATTATTTACCTCCTGGTATTCTGGGCTTTGTAGCCCGTTGGTGAATTAGGGTTGTCAATTCTTTTCGTCGATGGATCCGATGATCAAAGCATCTACCGGAGCCTTGATCTTTGTGAAATACGCCGCAGCCACAGATCCCTGAGTGATCAGCACTGCCTCACCTTCGTTGCAGCCTAGGGGATCTAAAGCGATCAACGAGCCCCCGCCGTCAAGAGAAACCTCCAGAAGGGCTCCATTGGGCAGTGTGTCGATACGTCGTGATGACCAGACTCTTCCTGTTACTCGGCCACGAATCATTGCTTTAACCTCTCTATCTTCTTGCCTGAACGCCTGATGACGTCGTTTGCAAGCGGCGTTAATTGGACGCCTTTGGAAATTTGGATGACTTGGATCTCTTCTGGAAACTGCATTGCCTGCTTTTCCGTGATTACGCCTTTTTCAATCTGAAGCACGGCAGACCTAGGAGATGGTGTGGTTTGATTACCCTGCCTTGCATCCCCGTCACGCGTATCGAGTCGAAAGAGATGACGCCCAGACTCAATGGCGATACGACCAGACGGGTCGCTGCTGAGCGCCAGAATTCTCCTGACAAAACGCGCGAGATCCTGATTCGAGTTGATCGCAACCACCTCTTCAGTAACGCGTTCTTTTCGCGGGCTCGATTCACTCGATTGCTGACGGATTTTGTGCAGTTCTTCATGGAGTAGATCGCGAATCGTCTGTCTCAATACTTCGCTCATCACTTCAGACCGCCCCCGCATTACGAAGGCTGCTTTCGGCCGCATCGCGGGCGTTGCGAATCTCGGCCTCATCCCCTGCCAGGTACACCCGCCCGTTCGCGCCAATCATCCGGTAGTCCACCACCTTGATATTGGCCTCTTTCTCAGCCTCATTACACGCCATGATGGCATAGGATGCCGGCTGGCATTCGAGCAGATAAAGTGAATCACCCCCCAGGATCATCGATCCCAGTTTGTTTCTGTTGATCAGAAATGCATGCTGATGATCAACCCGGGTCACTACCTTCGAGCCAAGAATCTGCGGCGTGCTGGCCTCTTCTTCGTGGGCCCCGATGGCATCCAATACGGCTTGGGCTCCCGCTTTGACTTCAGCCGTTGAGCGGGAGTGAAACTCAAGATAACCAAATTGCCGTTCTACAACGAGCAGTCCAACCGACACGTTTGCTCCCTTCAAGGCGACATCCGTCAAACCCTCAATATCAAGGCCTGGTGCGACCTCAATGATCTGCGCCGCCATGTTGTGTCTTGGCAACACCCCTCGCATCCACGAGGCGATGTATGCCAATGTCTGCGGCTGGAGCTGATCAAGAAAAATGAAGGATCTCAGGTCGGACATGACTATCTCAATTTCGGAGAATCGAACGAAGCTCCTCAGCGATGATTTTTCTGAGTTCTTCGAGACTGGGGTCGGAACGGCCTGCAGACCTTACGCCTTCGGCGGCCGGTCTGAAAGCGGGCCCATTGGAGCCCGGAACACCGTCAGCTGGCGCAGTGGGCAGGGGTCCCGCCAAATTGACGGAGACGCCTTGATAACTGCCAAACGCCTCGTCAGGACTGGAGTTATAGGCAAGGCGGGTCCAGTGCACGAGGTGCTGCGGGCCGATGTTCTCTCCAATCGAGCTGCGGCCGAAATAGCCGGTGCCTACGGTGAACGTCGGTGCCAAAGCGGTCGAGAAGCCGGCCGCACCTTGAGTACAGGGCGCATTAACAACCACCCGATAAGCCTCCACTGCGCCCGCAAAATCCATTGCTGCAGTTTCATCGCTCGTGTGAATCGCTGCGGAGTGTCCGGCGCCAGCGATACGCAATACAGCCCTTGCCTGCGAGATGGCTTGAGACCGGGTTCGCACCACGTGGTACGCCAATACAGGGCAAAGCTTCTCGCGCGACAGAGGTTCTTCGACGCCGATCTGGCTGATCGGTGCAACCAGGACCTTGATATTCTCAGGCACACGGATTCCGCATTCCTTCGCAATCCAGACTGCGTCCCGGCCCACCGTTTCGACATTGAATCCTCTATCGTGAAACAGGTAGCGGCGGAGCCGATCGACATCGTCAGCGTCACAAATGTAGGCACCATTCTGTCTCAGTGCCTGACACAAACGCTTATCGATTGACTCAAGCGCAATCAAGACACTTTCGTTGGTACAAAGCGCCGAGTTATCAAATGACTTTGACTCGATGATTCTTTTCGCCGCTTTGTCGATATCCGCCGTGTCATCCACCAAGGCTGGCGCATTCCCGGGGCCGACACCGATGGCCGGATTCGAAGACGAATAAGCCGAGCGCACCATGGCGTTGCCGCCCGTGGCGAGCGTGACCGAGGTCTTCTTAGAACGCATGAATTCCTCAACCAGGGGAATGGTTGGATGCTCAATGATTTGGATGACCCCATCCGGCGCGCCTGCTTCCTGGGCCGCGTTGGATAAAAGGTGTGCCGCATCTACGCTGCATTCGCGCGCAGCCGGATGCGGACTGATCACGATAGCGTTGCGCGTCATCAGTGCAAGGAGAATCTTGTAGTTGATGGTCGCAATCGGGTTAGTCGATGGCGTCAGTGCCAGGATCACGCCGGCAGGCCGGGGAATTTCGACCATTTTGCGCGCCTCATCGATCCGGGGATTAACGAAATCCTGGTCGCGATAAAAATCAACCAGCGGATGGGCAGTCAGCTCGTTTTTGATTTTCTTATGCGCCGCGACACCGAAACCGGTTTCCTCTACTGCCCAATCGCCGTATCGACCCGCATTCTCATGCGCCACTTTTGCGACTGCATCGACGATAGACATTGTCAGAGTCCGGTCAAAGCGACGGAAGACTTCCGCAGCCCAGCGTGCCCGTTCAAGGACAATGTCAGCCTGCCCAGCAAGAGCGGCGGGCGTATCAGCGATATCGACTAAGGTTCTGACTTGCGGTTCCATAATCATGCGCTCATGCGGTAGTTATGACGGGACGCACCCATCACCTCATCTCGGGCGAGCCCCACTCCGATTTCGACCCGACGCAGGACTTCTTCGCAATCGGCTTGTGTCATGAGTAAGCCCGGCTTGAACTGCAGTACCCGCGGGTCCAGGGTAGAGAAGATCGCCCAAACCCCGTTGTTATAGAGGTGCTTCATGACCAGCTTGGCGCCCTGCTCATGATTGAACTCGAGGCCCATCACGACGCCGTGCTGTCGAATGCCAATAAAGAAGTCCGGGTAGACCTGCATGATCTGCTCAAGGCCGGCGCGCATATAGTCAGAGATGTACCGCACCATGGTGCGGACTTCTGGCCGCTGCACCATCTCGAGGACTTTCATCGCAACGATGCAACCCAACTCAGCACCGCCGCCTGTCGAAATGTGGCCAAAACCATCTTCCTTGAGCCAGCCACCACAGCGCTCGCTGATCAGTACGCAGGCGATCGGATAAATCCCGCCGCCGATCCCTTTTCCGGTCACCATAATGTCAGGCTCAATGCCGTACTTGGTGCAACCCCAGATTTCGCCACACCGCATCAGGCCGGTCTGAACCTCGTCCGCTATATAGAGCGCGTCGTAGCGCTCACACAGTTGCTTTACTCCGGGAAGATAGCCTTCCTGCGGCATGGGGAAGCCATAAGTGGCCGGGATGGTTTCCATGATGACGGCGGCCACATCACGACCCCGCAGTGCCTCTTCCATTGCGTTTAGGTCGTTGAACCGCACCTGGACAAATTCACCCTCGGTGTCCTCCGAAAGAAACAGTTTGGAAAAGCGATCATCCCCGGTCTTGACCGCTAGGCCGGTATGACCGTGATAGGCCTTAATGATCGAGACGATTTTGCGCTTTCGCGTCGCATGGCGCGCAGTTTTCAGGGCAATATCGATGGCTTCACCGCCGCCTGAGCCATAAGCGGTATAACGCATGTCCGGCGACGGCGCACAGGCCGCGAGCGCTTCTGCCAAGGCAGTGCGGGCGAGTGCGGGGAAATGGTGATTTCCCATATCAAAGCGTTCGCTGCCAGCCTTGAGCGCCTGTACGAGTTCTGGATTTCTGTGGCCCAGGTTGTAGGTGCCACCGTTCAGATGCAGATCAATCAGACGATGACCGTCCATGTCGTAAAGGTAATACCCTTCACGTCGATCGATCACGAGATCGATCCCCATATCCTGCCAGTCCTGGGTCTTGCCAGGGTTCCAGAAGGCTCGGGACCGGTCGAGAAAGTCTAGTTTCGCTTCGCTCATGGCACGCTCTCACCGCAGTTAGGTGTCGACTCCTATATACAGAGTGACATGCGGCCAGAGCGCCGACTTGACACTATCTAGTCGAAATTGACATGCAAAACGAACAGGGAAAATGTATCAAGAGCGACTGTTTTCTCAGCTGAAAACAACATTATGAGTCGCGTTTTCAGGATGATTTCTCAGGCTAAAGAGGCGAGATAGTTACGGCCCAGTTCCTCACTGACCGGCGCAAAGGTAGGGGCCAGTTCCTTGGCGATATCCACTTCACTGTGTGAGCCTATCCAGGCAAGCAGAGCAAGGCGTCTCATCATGACAAAAGTTGGGATCTCGACTTCGTCTTCTTCGGAGAGCGGCCGGACAGAGCGATAACCTCGGACCCAAGCCTGCTTAAGTTCGGGTATCCGGGGATCGTCTTCCATGAAACTGATTCCGGCAGCAAAGTCATACATCAGCCAACCAAGACCGCAAT
>TARA_B100000686_G_scaffold17310_1_pt1 | contig 14119 bp, 9 predicted proteins | sample TARA_B100000686 | Tara Oceans TARA_B100000686 (sample SAMEA2622733) | marine metagenome | biome: marine biome (ENVO:00000447); feature: marine epipelagic mixed layer (ENVO:xxxxxxxxx); material: "saline water (ENVO:00002010), including plankton (ENVO:xxxxxxxx)" | depth 150 m
GCTTGTTGAATCAAATGAAATACGATTCAATGGTTTTAGAAAGCTCTTTAAGGGCTATCCTCAAGAGCAGGTCGAAAGACTGGTGAACTACGTAAAAGCTAATGGAGGAGTTTCACGATATAAAAAAATCGAGTACTTTTTCAACGTTATACGTCAGGAACCAATCACAAATGAATTGGTTGATAAGTTGGCGGCGCAATTTTCAGAATTGGTTGAGCAAGATATTGTAGAAGCAAAACCTGTCGAAGGCTCGTTAAAGTTCTTGGAGGTTTATTTTAGTCATTTCGATTTTGCAATTGTCTCAGGCTCTGATCAGGCAGAGTTGAGAAGAATCTGTGAGAAACGAAAAATAGATCATTTTTTTAAAATGATATTAGGTTCCCCAACTGAAAAAAAAGAGAATATAGCTACTTTATTGACAAATCTAAACTGGCAGCATGATAAATCTCTATATATAGGGGATTCTAATAATGATTTGGAAGCAGCAAAATCCAATAATCTGGACTTTGTGGGGCGTTGCTCAGGCTTAATGGATTGGCAAAACTTCGATACCAGATTTGTTTTGGACTTGTCTTCTCTAGATAAGATTCTTCGATAACTCGATTTTCCTTTTTTTGCTTAGGTTATTAATGAAAATAAAAAAAATTCACGTTCATCTACTTCAGAAAAAACTTACTTCCTCCATGAGGATTTCCCGTGGAGGATTTGATGTTCGGCACCATCTCATCGTTGAGGTTGTTACCGATGAGGGGATTACGGGCCTCGGGGAAGGAATCGGGAATGCTCGTCTAATCCGGCAGATCCTTACCGGTTCAATGATTGAACAGGCTGTGGGGCTGGATCCTATGAATATAGAAGCAGTTAGGGACAAGCTGATAGACAGTCATGTTTATATAGAGCAAAAAGGTTCCGTAGTTTGTGCTGCTAGTGCAATTGAAATGGCTTGCTGGGACATTAAGGGCAAAGCTTTAAATGTGCCTGTATTCCAACTGTTGGGAGGACTATATAGAGATAAAATAGAAGCGTATGCCAGTGATATTTACTGGGAAGAAGAACCCACAAAGATGGGAGAAAATGCTTCGCGCATAAAAAGCTTAGGATACAGTACCATAAAAGCTCATCTTGGCTGTAAATCCCCTAAAGAAGATACTTTAAGGGTTCAGGCCTTACGAGATGCCATAGGTCCAGATATTGCTTTAATGATCGATTTAAATGGAGGATATAATCGTTTGCAGGCATTTCAGGCTGCCAAATTATGGGAGCCTTTCAATTTGCATTGGTTGGAAGAACCAGTAAGCCCTAATCAAATAGATTGTTTGGCAGACTTGCGAAATAGAACCTCTATACCAATAGCGGCAGGGGAAAATGAATTTCGAGTATATGGTTTTAAAAATCTTTTTGATAAAAATGCGGTCGATGTTGCCATGCCCGATGTTGGGCGTGTTGGAGGTATTCAGGAAACCCGAAATATTTGCGCCTTGGCTCAGGGATATGGAGTTCTGGTGTCTCCCCACAATTATTCTTCGGGTGTTCTGTTGGGAGCCACAATCCAATTGATGGCCAGCTTGCCCAATGCCCATCTTCTGGAGATAGATACATCGGATAATGCCGTATATCAAGAGCTTTTAATTGAACCCTTACATATAGAGAGCGGGTTTGTTAGGGTTCCTGCATTTCCGGGACTTGGTGTAAAGCTTAGCAAAGAAGTGTTGAAAAAGTATTCGGTTCATTAATTTTTAACTATTTTCAAGGTAAAAAGATGTCAAAAAAATGTGTAATTATTACCGCACCGGGTTTTCAAGATGAAGAGGTTGTCTATCCCTATTACCGGCTTATGGAAGAAGGCCATTCCGTAGAAGTAGCTACTAAAGATGGGGCGGTAGTTTATGGGAAGTATGGAGTCCCGGCGCGGGCAACAATGGCCACAACCGACTTAAAGTCTACCAACTTCGATTGCGTGGTATTGCCAGGGGGTTTCGAAGCTCCAGACAGGGTAAGGCTGCTGCCTGAGGTGCAGGAATTTGTCCGGGAAATGGATCAACAGAAAAAACTAGTGGCGGCGATATGCCATGGCCCATGGATTATGATTTCTGCTGAAGTCTGTAAAGGACGTAAAATGACAGCATTCTGGAGCATTGAGGCAGATATTAGGAACTCCGGTGCTGATTATAAGCATAAAGTTCCTGTGGTAGTTGACGGTAACTTTATTACGTCTCCCCATTACAATAATAATGGAGATTTCATGAAGGCCGTGATAACTTATTTAGGCTAAAAACTGTATTAGCTTTATAAACAAAATTTTACTGTTAAATATCCCAATAAGAGTACTATTGCAATTTCAGCTCTGCTGGGTTAACTTTTTGGTTATATATTATAGAGGTGCTCATGATTAAAGATGATGCTAAAAGCTTAATTTCGAAAGAAAAGGTCGTTCTTGTTGGAGGGTATTTGCCTGGTATTTACCCACCAGGAGAGGATGATGTAGTTTCACGACTTCTTTCTACAGCTTTCCTTAAAGCATCAGCAGATGATGATCCAGAAATAGCAAAAAAATATGATATCCATATCATCGATGTCCCGACGACATCAAATCCTGCTGAAATTGCAAAACAAATTTGTGAATTTGAACCAGTCATAGTGGCATATTCAGTCTATATGTGGAACTATGATATTACAGTACAAACCTTGGAAATAATTAAGGAGACCGCACCTCAGATCCGTGTGATTATGGGAGGCCCTTTGGTTAGCTACACTTCTAAGGAGTTTTTGCGGGACCATCCTCTGGTCGATGTAATTGTATGTGGCAGTGGAGAAAGTAGATTCAAAAAGCTTCTAAAAAGTGATTTTGGAGAGGGCTCTCTTTCTAAAATCCCTAGGATAACATACAGATCCAATAAGCAGATTGTTCACACTACTGGAGAGGTGCAGGAAGACCTAGCCAAAATTCCTTCGCCATATCAAAAGAAAATCTATGACTTGGAAGATGGAAATCGTCACACGGTTTTTATTGAAACCTATCGCGGATGTCCATTTGAGTGTGGTTATTGTATATGGGGTGAGCCTGACGTGTCCTTATATAAATTTCCTATAGATCAAATATTAAAGGATATTGAAATTATTTATAACAGTCCAAACGTGGAAACGGTAATTTTTGCCGATGCGTGTCTTTTTTATACCAGGGAGCGAGCAAAGTTAATTTGTGAAAAAATTGCTTCCTGCTCCCAACAAATTCCAACGGTCCTAACTCTTGATATTTTAGTTCTGAACGAGGAAATGATCCGGGCTTTGCAGACGATTAATTTAATGCATGGCTCCTTTCATTTTGGCCTGCAAAGTACGAACTTGGTAGCATTAGAACTTCTAAAGAGAAAGAGCGGTCCTGAAATATTTAAAAGAAGGATTGATTTGCTCCGAGAAATGGTTCCGAATGCCGAAGTAAGTTTTGATCTGATTTATGGACTCCCTGGAGACAATTATCAGGGCTTCAGAGAATCCGTTAACTTTGCTCTAAGCCTGAACCCGAGCAAACTTTATCTTTCTCCGCTTTTACTTCTACCCGGAACTCCGTTTTGGGATAATAAGGAAAAGCACGGATTTGTTTACGATAACAACCCCCCCTATATGGTATATGCTAATAATGAATTTTCTGAAGAAGATATGGCGAAAACATTCCGCCTCGTCCTTTGGGTTCTTGTTATTTTTTATTTTCCGGCGATTAGAGATACGATTTGTCGTATACCAAAATACAACCCGAAGTACAGCTTTATAGAATTGATTGATATGTTTGTAGAAGACTTGAAGGTTAAGATTGACCCTATTTCAAGCTTTGATTTTGATTTTACAATCGCCTCAAACAATAAAGCTCGCCGACATGTGATGGACACCTTTACTAGGCCTGAAAACTCTCTGCATGTATTTGAGTCGATGCTGGAAATATTAGAATTCTGCGAAGCCGAGGCTCTAGTTGAGGATATAAAAATTGGTGTCAATTATTATAAAAACCTTTCCGACGGAGATAAACTGCAAGACCATAATTTCTCTGTAGAGGGAAGAGGGGACTTTGGCGAGGGGATTTATGAGAAAGAAAAAATTCAATACGTCAAAAGCACTTGGGTTAGAGCCTGATCCGTATTTAAATTTATCCTATGCTGCTTGCACGGCTTATCTGAAAAGAATTTAACAATAATCGGATTTTTTCGCCAAAAAAAGGAAGCTTGTAATGAACTCTACTTCTGCGCTTAAAAAAAATCCTATCAAAAACCAGAATGACTTCTCGGATGTCAAAGGGGCCATGGTAAATGAGCAAACTCCGCCAGCTCAAAGTGAGGTAGAAGAAAGGATAGAGGAAATCCAGATTCGCGGCTACACACTTATTGAAAATGTTTATACACAAGAAGAGCTCGAATATGCGAAAGAAAGGATAAGTTCAATATATTCCCAACAAGTAGAAGCATTAGGTGGCGAAGAAAATATGCTAGAGGCGAGTGACTTTAATATTGCTCGACAACTTTTAGTCTATGATGATTTCTTCTTGAAAAAAGCAAGGCACCCGCTTGTGATGGAAATTCTAAGAAAGATGTTGGGAGATTATTTCATTTTGTATCAGCAGAATGGAAATATCCACCAACCTAACACAGAAAATACCACGGCTCCATGGCATCGCGACCTTACTTTTTACCATTATACCTCTTCCCGGCCGTTAGCTATGAGTTGCTTACACTTAATTACAGAATCAAATGAATCTACGGGTGGCACCCCAATGTTGCCGGGTTCGCATAAAATAGATGCGCTCCCGACCTATAAATATCTCGAAAAAAATCAGGTTCTGATTCCTGCTCCAGCGGGCTCCGTTTGGTTGTTTGATTCTATGATGTTTCATCGCTCAGGTTTTAACAGCTCAAAAGAAACGAGATACTCTATCAACCATATGTATACTTTGCATCTAATGACTCAGCAGATCAGCTTACCAAGGATGCTAAATGGGAAATGGCAGGATGACGAGTCTTTACGGGGCTTTTTGGGTTATAATTGTATGCAACAGGGAAGCGTTGAGAGTTGGCGCCTTGAAAAGATAAACAATCCTAGGAAGTCTGTAAAATATTAAATTGCTTGCCGACTAGAAAGAGTCATTTCATGGGTAAGTTTTACCGACTATTTTTAAATGGTCTTATCTCCCGCCAAATCTCAATTTTTTCGATTTAAGGATACCAAATAATATGCAAACCGGTCCATTCACTGAGAGTTTAGCAAAAAAGCTAGTTGCGAAATACCCATTAACCGGCCCTTATTACACAAGTTACCCATCTGTCGGGCAATGGGACGGGCAATTTAAAAATGAGAGTTTTACCTCGGCGCTGGATGATTTGTTTGCCGCTGATGGAAATGTGCCGTTGTCGCTTTATCTTCATTATCCTTTTTGTCCTGAGCTTTGCACCTATTGCAGTTGTCATGTGATCATTTCTAACGATCAAGATAGGATGGATCATTTTTTAAGCTATATATTCAAAGAAATTGATATTTTAAGAGACTATTTGAACAGTAAGTCTATCACCCCAAACATAAAAGAAATCCATCTTGGAGGTGGTTCCCCAAGTGTTATTTCTAGGGAAGGTTTTGAGCGGTTGGTCGCTAAACTCGGGACTTTGGTGGATGTTAAAACTTTAAAGCACTTTGCGATTGAAGTTGACGTCCGCACAGTAGATAAAGAGATGATGGAATTTTATCACGATCAAGGTATAAATCGCGTTTCCTTTGGCGTGCAGGACTTTAACCCTGATGTTCAAGAAGCTGTAAACAGAGTTCAGCCTGTCGAAATGGTTGAGAAGGTCATACCTCTAAACGTTAGAAATCGGTTCAAAAGTATTAACTTTGACATTTTATGGGGTTTGCCCTTTCAAACCCGAGAAACCTTTAGGGAAACCATAAACACCCTAAAGCGGATTGCACCTGATCGAGTCACTCTTCTACATTATGGTCATTTCCCAGATATTTTTAAACATCAGGTGAAAATTAATGAGTCCGATATCCCAAGTGAGTTTGAGCGATTCATGTTTAATGTTGAAGCAATATCCGATCTTGAGTCATCGGGTTATGAGTGGATTGGGCTTGATCACATAGCAAAGAAAAATGATGAAATGGTTGGATGGAAGAATGAGCACCGTTTGAATCGCGGATTTATTGGCTACACCTGTGAATATGCTAATTTAATTGGGTTAGGTCCATCTGCATTAAGTAGCTTTGGGAAATACTTCGGGCAAAACACATACGGTCTTTCCGATTATTATGCTGCTATAGACAAAGGTATATTTCCAACATTCAGGGGTTACGAATGCTCATCTGACATATTACTACGTAGTAAAGTAATTTCAGAGCTCATCAATTATTCGTTTTTGAACTTTAGAGATATTGAAAATAATTTTGAGGTAGATTTTCATAACTATTTCGACCGTGAGCTTGGGTTTATGGATGAGCTTATTGAGGATGGCCTGGTGGAATTGACGGAATCTTCTATCAAAGTAACTACTATGGGGAGATATTTTGTGCGCCATATTTGTATGATTTTTGATATATTCCTACAGAGAAAAAGTGCGCATAAGCCAACATCAAGACGGGATAGTAAGCTGGTTATGAGTTAATCATGCAGGGTCCTTGGAAGAACACTTCCCTAAGGTTTTGTGAATTGCGGGAAAAGCACTTAGTTAGGAAGCACCTTTATTATGACTATATCTTCACCGGTAAAAAAAAAGGCCCCTTTAAACTTCAGAAAGAATTCTATTTTTGAGGAATATCTTGGCTCGCTAGGCAAGGCCTTCCCATTTAACAATAAAATCACCCTGATACATTGCCCTACCTTCAGTTTCCAATCATTCAGCCTTGAGGTTGCCAAAAATAGAGCATTTTACGCCTACCCACCCACAGGGCTGCAATGCTTGAAGGCCGCTTTAAGCCCTTTAGGGTTAGAGGTTGATATTCTTGATTTAAACTTCCTCATGTTGGACAAGGCGCGCACCAGCCAGAGCTACGATCTAAATGCAAGCCTTAACGCTATTCTTGTTGAATACTTCGAAGTGCATGATGTTTCGGTTGTCGGTGTTTCGGCGGGAGTCACGGTGTCAAATATTTTTCAAACTCAAGATCATCCTTTTGTTCAAACCTTGGGCTTTCTTAAATCCAAAAGGAAACATATGGTGCTTGCTGGAGGAATTATAGCAACAAATGAGTGGAAAAATATTCTGGAAAAAGATTTGTGTCACTTTGTTTTCGAGGGCGAAGCTGAAAATAAACTAACTTACTTTTTCAACAGGCTAATGGGTAAAGAGAACAGTCCTGAATATTCAGGAATCCATTTTAGGTGTAATACGCGGCTTGAAGAAACTACTGGTGAAAAGGATGTTGTAAAATTTGAAGGTGACCTCATCTCTGCTTACAAAAATATTCATATTGAAAAATATAACAAAGTGGGCTGCCTTAGTCCATTTTCAAGAATGGTCGGCCCAGAGAAAACATATAGCACCTTGCAACTCAATAGAGGTTGTCGGGCCCATTGTACTTTTTGCGGGGTGACTCCCTTTATGGGTCTAGGTATAAGGCAGTACTCCATCGATTCCGTAATTTCAGAATTGCTTTACTTGGTTAACGAAAGAGAGGTAACTCATTTTGAATGGCTGGATGATGATCTTTTGGAGGATAAGCCGGGAATCGTTAATGTTTTGAAAAAAATCAGAGACCTTGACCTTGGTATTACCTGGGCGGGGAATAATGGGATGATTGCAACTTCTCTGGATGAAGACTTATTGAGTCTAATGGTAGATTCTGGATGCGTGGGTTTTCGAATAGGAATCGAATCTGGAAATGACGAAATTCTCCGGAAAATAAAAAAACCCGCATCGTTAAAAACATTGGATAAGGCTTCCAGTCTCTTGGCCAAATTCCCGGAGTTATTTGTTGTGGGGTGCTACATAATTGGCTTTGAAAATGAGCGTTTTGAGCAAATCCTAGATACTTTTCATCTTTGCCTTAGAATGAACTTGTCTTGGTCGGGTTGGTCCATTTGTCAGATAATCAGAGACTCTAACGCTGACCAGGAATTGGAGGACTCATCCTCCGAGTATAAATCCGTTTCACCATTTGTCCCCTCCAAAGAAACCAAGGACGGCACCATCATTTTCAATTCAAGCTCTTTCCAACTTGAAAACATTTTTAGTATGCCTAAAAAGGCTATCCCCAATCAGGACGAGTTAAAAGAAATATGGTTTGCGTTTAACTTGATCACCAATTACATATCTAATAAGAATTTAACCGCTCAAGGATCCCCAAAGAAGTTTGTTGCATGGGTAAAAGTTCTTCAACTGGGCCACCCCTCCAATGCTGTAATCAGCTTATTTTTGTTTATCGCCTATCGTTTGATTGAAGACCATGAGGCAGCAGAAGCCCAAATACAACTTACACAATCTATAGTTAATGAGTCCTCTTATTGGCATAATCGCTTCATGCAATATGGTCTCATGAAAATTGTGCAGAGCCCGAGTAAAGATAGATCTCAGGCTCAAAAGCAACTCCAGAGTTTAAGAAAACAATATGAGGCGATTTTTTCAATTTGATGAACGAAGAGTTTTTAGATAAGCGAATATTAATTACAGGGGCCTCAAAGGGGCTGGGCTTTGTAATTGCGAAAGAATTTGCTAAGAGAGGTGCTCGATTAGTTATCTGTGGACGAAATGAAGATAAACTTCAAGAGTTAAAAACCCTACTTCCCTCACCCGATAATCATACAGCTTTTGCTGGAGATCTGCTTGAACTTAATAACATAGATAGACTGGAAGAAACCTGTGTGAATTTTTTGGATAGTTTAGATATCGCAATTCATGTGGCAGGGGGTGGTTACGGGTTTAGAGATCCCCTGTTAACCTGGGAACAGTTTGATAAGCTGTTTAAGGTAAATATCTCATGTGCCGTTGAAATAAACAGACGGATAATACCTCGAATGATTAAAGGGGGTTATGGCAGAGTGGTTCATATTGGCTCTATTGCAGGGCAGGAGGCCACCGGCTCTGTGGGGTACAATACAGTAAAAGCAGCATTATCGGGTTATGTTCGTAGTCTTGGTAGGGAATTAGCTAGTAGCGGTGTCGTGATAACTGGGATTCTTCCTGGTGCATTTTACGCCCCGGGGAACTCATGGAAAAGGTTGGAAGCAAATCAACCCGAAATTGTCGAACAATTTATTAAAGAGAAACTCCCCCGAGGGAAGATAGCTGAAGCTGAAGAAATCATCCCCTTAATTCTGTTGCTTACTAGTAATTCAGCTTCAATGATGGCAGGAAGTTGTGTCCCTATTGATGCAGGGGAAGGAAAGTCTTACATGGTTTAATCCCTCTTGTTGGGAAAATTTAGTTGAGGCAGGCTCCAATAGCGCTTGAAAGATTCGCAGCCTAGAGGAGAACAATCGGAGCCTAATAGTAAGGAGGAATCAACTAACCTTTTTGAGGCTCAGGGGATTTTTTGTATTACGTAAGTATGCAATTTCTTGTTTTTTAATGAGCCCTGCTGTATCCTACTGTAGGAGACCCCTGTGTTGATCGCATTAGATTGAATAATATTATGAATACAACCTTAAAATTAAACGTATCAAGTAAAGATTCCTACGACGCCGCCGAAGCTTTTCTTGAAAGCCTTTTTAAGGCGCGACCAATACAAAAGGTTCTGCTGATAAATCCTCCTGATAGCGATGCTTCTATGCTTCGCTATAGCGATGTTAAACGTAAATCTTACTATAACTACCCGCCATATGGGCTGGGTATTATTGCCCGCCACCTATTAGATAAAGGCTACCAAGTTGAAATTCACGATCTAAACCTTAAAGTTCTTGAGGCATGTTATCTGTCTAAAAATGAAGAAAATTTTGATTTTGACGCCACTTGGAAAGCCCAATTAGCAGAAATGGTTAATCAATTCCAGCCTGACTTAATAGGGGTCACCTGCATGTTTACTATGACTCATAAGTCATTTGTAGATGTCTGCAATGAGATTAAAAATTTGCCAGCGGAATGGCTGGAGCCGAATTCAAAAATACCCCTTGCAATAGGAGGGGTTCATGTAACGCAATCTCTCAGTAGAGTCCTTGATGATATTCCTTATGCTGAGTTCACCTTTCTTTATGAAGCTGAGCGGGCTTTTTTGAATTTTGTTGAAGTGGTTAAGAAAAGGCTGTCAGTACATGAACTCAGCCAGGTCATTATCAGAACACCACATTCTAGACTAGAATTTCTTGACGAAGACAAGCCCGATGCGGAAGGATTAAATTTTCTTCCTGCTTATGAATTAATGGATATGACAAAATATTCTAGTTACGGCAGAATCGGTGCTTTTCGTTGGGTTCGTGAGCCAGATACCCGTCTAGCTACTGTTTTAGCGAACAGAGGGTGCAGAGCCGCTTGTACATTTTGTAGTGTCCGTCATTTCAATGGTGTGGGAGTTCGTCATCGCGAAGTTGAATCCGTTGTTGATGAGCTCGAATTTTTGAGAGATGAATATGGTATTGGGCATATTATGTGGCTAGATGATGATTTGCTTCATGATGAAAACAGGGCAGTCTCCCTGTTTAATGAAATGACACGAAGAAACCTTGGGATGACTTGGGATGCCTCTAACGGAGTTATTGCATATTCTTGCAAGGAAGAGGTTATTTCTGCTGCTGAAAGAAGTGGTTGTGTTGGGATGAACATTGGGGTGGAGTCAGGAAATCCACAAATCTTAAGGGAAGTCAAAAAACCAGGAACAGTCGAAACTTTTCTGTCGGCTTCTGAAATCATTAGAAAGCATGAGCGTATCAATTCGCGAGCATTTTTGATGCTGGGTTTCCCGAATGAAACCTACCGAAAATTAATGGACACTTTGAACCTTGCTTTGAAAATGAATTTAGACTGGTATAATCTTACTATTTTGGAGCCTTTACCGCATACTCCTATTTTCGAAGCGATGGCAGAACAGGACTCCGGCGAAACAAATTCCCAAAAACCCGAAGGACGTTATAATAGTGGTCCGCATGGAAGACAAGGAACCATAGGGGAAGAAAGAAATGTTATCCCTCACGAGGAATTCTGGGATATGTTTTTAGGTTCATCGCTGGATACTATTCCTTCCAAAGAGAAGCTTCTTGATATTTGGTTTTATTCAAATTATTATTTAAATTTTTATTCTCTCTTTCAAGCTGGACCAGAATCTAAATTAAAGCGCCAAGCTCGATACGTTAAAAATATTTGTTTAGCATTAGCTCCCAATAACCCCTTTGCAATTTATTTTCATACTTATCTTCAGCAGCAGTTATACGGAGTTTATGAAGAACAATTAATTAAAAAGCTTGAGGAGAAACTGGACTCATCGCTTTTTTGGAAAAATGCATTTGTTGAACTAGAGCTTTCCATTGATCAACTAGAAAAACGCTTACCTATTATTAAACCCAAGATTGACCTTTGGCTTGATTTTAAATGTGTCTTGGGTTTTTAGGTTGCTAGGATAGTGAAATAAAATGAATGAACAAATGAAAAAAATTAAACGGGTAGTCTTGGTTCAGCCCAATATGAAATGGATGGATTGGAATTGGAAAACCAGTTGGGACATTCATCCTCTCAACCTTTGTCTTTTAGGGGCAATGATTAAGAGCGATTATGAAGTTGTAATTGTGGACGCCAATCTGGAAAATCATACTCAGGAGCAATTCAAGCAGGCGATTTCAGACCTGAGGCCTGATATGGTAGGCCTTACTTTATTGACCAACGAGTATTCGGAAGTGGCTCATATCGGCGCTAAACTAATTAGAGAAGTTGACCCGAAAATCGTAACAGTTCTGGGTGGGGTGTATGCCACTGTTTCCTACGAATCTATCTATGACGATTCCAATTTTGACTATATTTGTGTTGGGGAAGGTGAATATTCATTCCCACAATTATTGAAATATTTGAATGGTGAAGGAGAGTTTCCCCGCGAGGGTTTTCTGGGAAGACGTGAAGGTGAAGTGCGAGAGGCTTCAAAAGTAGTGAGAACCCTTATAGAGGACCTGGATGCCTTGCCATCTCCCGCGTGGGAATTGGTGGACTATAGTTGTTACACTAAAAGGGTGGGAAAAATTACCATTGATCACCCTTACACCTTTCCGTATACGCGATTAATGACTTCCAGGGGTTGCCCGGTGGGTTGTACATTCTGCGAAGTAGAGGTGATCTCAGGAGGGCCTTTCAGATACCAGAGCCCGGAGAGGGTGATTCAGGAGCTAAAACTTTTTAAGTCGCAACATGGAATTAAGGCCTTTATGCTTGATGATGACAATTTTTTTGTCAATCGCAAACGGGTTAAAGTTATTTTAAAAGCGATGTTGGAAGAAAAGATTGATCTGGAATGGAAAGCCCATGCTGTTCCCGTATTCCATCTTGATGACGAAATTGTTGAATTGATGGCGAAAACAGGATGTCGATCCGTAGCTTTGGCCATTGAATCTGGTTCTGAGAGGGTATTGAAGGATGTTATTCGTAAACCCGTAAAGCTAGACCATGTTCGGCACGTCTGTAAAAAAATTAAAGATGTGGGTATGGACTTGGTTGCTAATTTTATTATCGGCTTTCCAACCGAGACATGGACTGAAATCCGTCAGACATTTAAATTTGCCGAAGAACTGGAAATTGATTATTCCAAATTCTTTATTGCTACACCGCTTGAGGGAACGATTCTTCACGATATGGTTATGGAGAACAACTTAATGGCTGCTCACAGCGACACATCAGGACAAATGAAAGATTTGAACTGGTCTACCAGTAAAATTCTTTCAGATGAATGGACGATGGATGATTTAACTGTCCTGAGAGGCTATGAGTGGGAGCGAATTAACTTTGGCACGCCTGAGAGAAGAGAAAAACTGGCGAAAATGATGGGAATTACTGAGGAAGAATTAGGTAAGCTGAGGAAAGACACTTTTGCCAGCGTGACCGCTAATATTGTTACGAACTATAATCATGAAAACCCAAATGGCAAGGTTGATGTCGACCATCATGGTGATCATCGCTCACTTGGAGCAGAGAGCTATCCAGGAGTCAAGCTTGATAAGGGCGAACCTGTCAGTTTCGGTTTTTAGTTTTGACAGGCTTTATTTTTCACCCCGCGTAACCTATAAAACTAATTATTATGGATGATGTATATTCAAAGCTGAAATTTTTAAGGTTTCGAGACCAATTAGAAGCCGTGGAAAATGGGCATGTTGCTCCTCCTGTGCACGTGCGGATCAAACCTATGAACCCATGTGATCACGACTGCTGGTATTGTGCCTATCATGACGAGAACCTGCAATTAGGTAACCTGATGGAATACAAGGATAGATTGCCTAGAGAAAAAATGATGGAGATCGTTGATGATCTTGCAGAAATGGGTGTAAAGGCAGTTACTTTTTCTGGAGGCGGAGAACCTTTGATCTATCCTCATATTGCTGAAGCCGCAAATAGGCTGGGAGAATTCGGGATTAAATTGGCGACGCTCACCAATGGTTCTCATTTGCACGAGGATATAGCAGAAGCGTTCGCTAGTTACGGAACTTGGATCAGAGTCTCTATAGATGGGTGGGATGCAGAAAGCTATGCAAAAATCAGAAATGTCAAACTTACAGAGTTTGACCTCGTTGTGAACAACATGAGAAATTTTGCGCGTCTAAACTCTTCGTGTGTGTTGGGCGTTAATTATGTCATTGATAATCAAAACTATGGTCATATTCTTGAATTTGCTAGGCTTATGAAGGATGTCGGGGTTAACCATATGAAAATTATGGGAGTCCTTGTCAGCAATGATGGTCGAGAGAGCAACGAGTATCATGATGCGTTCAGAGATAGTGTTTATAAGCAAATTGAACAGGCTAAGTTGCTTGAAGACAGCGATTTTAAAATCATTGATCATTACCATGAATTCCCCGAAAGGTTTGACAAAGGATACCAAACCTGTCCCAGCATGCAGTTTTTAACGATCATAGGTGCTGACTCTAAAGTTTATTCCTGCCACGACAAAGCATATACCGAATTAGGCCTTTTAGGATCTATAGAGAATAGACGATTCAAAGATTTCTGGTATTCTGAGGAAAATAGAA
>TARA_B100000686_G_scaffold355191_1_pt1 | contig 14119 bp, 17 predicted proteins | sample TARA_B100000686 | Tara Oceans TARA_B100000686 (sample SAMEA2622733) | marine metagenome | biome: marine biome (ENVO:00000447); feature: marine epipelagic mixed layer (ENVO:xxxxxxxxx); material: "saline water (ENVO:00002010), including plankton (ENVO:xxxxxxxx)" | depth 150 m
TTAGGTGTTAAATATTTATTTTTTAATCCCTATAAAAGGGTGGTTGAACCAAATAATTATAGTTGGAAGGCAAATCATGGTTTTAAATTACGGAATTTATTGCCTGCAATATCAATTACATTGGGTGCGAACTATGATCCAAGTGCTGAAAATCCTTATGCATACGGTGATATCTTTTCGCCTTTATATGATCCGTTGTTTTATAACAATCTCTATAATGTTCTACCAATACCAGCACCATTGACACTAAGTGGAACTCTAGCAACTCAATCACATTTACTAGAAACATGGGTATTAGTAACCAATTTTTCTATGAATGGATACCTAAGTGATTTTCCTCAGAAATCTTTTATTATAACTCTAACCCATACTTTTAATCCATTTTGGTCTGTATATATTGAAAATCATAAAATTATGTCAGAAAGATATTCTGATAATATCTATAGAGCAGGTGCAGCATATTTATTCACTGACAATATCCAACTTGAGGGATCTCTAGCAGCAAATTCAAAAACTACTCCAGATTTCTTTTCTTTAAATGGCGGTATATCTTATAGGCTAGATTTTCATAAAGATTACAAAAACCCCTTTAAAATAGCTAAGAAAAAAGAAAAGAAGAAGTTGAAGGATGAGAAGAAAGCTGCAAGAAAAGATCGAAAAGAAAATAAAAAGCGTGATAAAAGAGCTAAAAAGAAACCTAAAAAAAACTAATATGAGTTCCTCTATATTAATAAAAGAAGTGATTTCTAGAGATGAATTAAAAGATTTTGTTCTATTTCCTTTTAGTTTATACAAGAATCATCAATACTGGGTAGGACCTATAATTAAAGAAGAGATGGAGGTTCTTGATAGAAATAAAAACCCAGTTTTTAAAAATGCTATTGCACATTATTTTTTGGCTTATAAAAATGAAAAAATTGTTGGAAGAATTGCTGCAATTATTAATTGGGTAGAAGTAAATGAATTAAAAAAATTAAAAGTAAGATTTGGATGGTTTGATGTAATAGATGATTTAAATGTTACTGAAAAACTTTTAGAACAGGTTATTTCTATAGCAAAAAAACATAAATTAAAACACATTGAAGGTCCAATGGGATTTTCTAATATGGATAAGGCTGGATTATTGATTAAAGGGTTTGATGAACTTAATACAATGATTACTCTTTATAATTATCCATATTATTCAATACACCTAGAAAAACTTGGGTATAAAAAATTAGCTCAATGGGTTGAATATGAAATAAAGATTACACCATTTGAAGAGTCTCCTGAAAAAGTTAAAAGATTTTCAAAGTTAATTCTTGATAGATACTCTCTAAATTTAATAGAATTCAAATCTAACAGTGAAATTTTACCCTATGTAGATCAAATGTTTGATTTAATTAGTAAAACCTATAATAAACTTCAAACATATGTTCCAATACAAGCATATCAAATAAAATACTACAAGGAGAAATACTTCAGATATATTCACCCTGATTTTGTTAAAGGGGTTACTGATTCAAACAATAATCTAATAGCATTTTTAATAACAATGCCATCATTTTCAAAAGCCCTTAAAAAGATTAATGGTAAGCTTTTTCCTTTTGGTTTTTTAAGGATTCTTTATGCTCAAAAATTCATGAATAAGGCATCTTTATATCTTATAGGAGTCAGACCAGAGTTTCAAAATAAAGGTGTAACAGCAATCATAATGAATGAGATTCAAAAAACTTTTAATAAACATAACATTAAAGTTGTAGAGACTAATCCAGAATTAGAAGAAAACACTCAAATTCAAACTTTATGGAAGAATTATGAGCACAGACTTCACAAAAAAAGAGCAACCTATTCAAAAGGTATTTAATTAGCTCCTTAGGACTTAAAATTAAAAATCATATACTTTTACAAAATGATTAATCAAAATACCATTGTAGCTCTTTCTACTCCCCCTGGATCTGGAGCAATAGGTTTAATTAGGATTTCAGGTTCAGATGCAATAAAAATTGCATCAAAATGTTTTGTCCCATCTAATAATGTTTTAATATCAAAACAAGAATCGCATAAAAGTTCTCTGGGATGGATTAAAGATGGAGATAGAATAATTGACAAAGTAGTGGCAACTGTTTTTATTTCTCCCAATTCTTATACAGGTGAAAACGTAGTAGAGTTTTCATGCCATGGATCTTCATATATATTACAAGAGGTAATTCAATTAATAATCAAAAAGGGAGCAATAGCTGCTCAACCTGGAGAGTTTACTCTTAGATCTTTTTTAAATGGTAAAATGGATCTAATTCAAGCTGAAGCCGTTGCAGACCTTATATCAACCAAATCTAAAGCAGCTCATGAATTAGCCATTAATCAAATAAGAGGAGGCTATTCAAAGGATATTGGTGAATTAAGAGATAAATTGATTCATTTTGCATCCCTGATTGCTTTAGAATTAGACTTCTCTGAAGAAGATGTAGAATTTGCAAATAGAAAAGAATTCATGAAACTTTTAGATGATCTACAATTTAAATTAAAAGAACTATCTGAATCTTTTGCCTATGGGAGAGTGATTAAAGATGGTGTTCCCGTTGCTATTCTTGGAAAACCTAATTCAGGTAAATCATCTTTATTAAATGCCCTTGTAAAAGAAGAAAAAGCAATAGTTTCAGATATAGAAGGTACTACCCGTGATAGTATTGAAGACTACCTAGTATTAGATGGTATTCAATTTAGATTTATAGACACTGCAGGTTTAAGAGATACAAAAGATAAAATCGAATCCATTGGTGTTAAAAGAGCTCTTGATAATGCTAAAAAAGCAGAAATTTTATTGTATTTATATGATGTTACAGATAAGGACCATAAAGGGATTATAGATCAAATAGATTCAATTATATCATTGAAAAAAACAATCCTATTGATTCAAAACAAAATGGATTTATCTTCTGGAAAGGAGAATATTGCAAAGACAATTAGCAAGAAATTTCCAAACTTACCCCCTGCTCTACTTTTAATAACTCATGAGAATAAAACAATCAATGCGTTGAAAAAACAACTAGTTAAAATTGTTGAAAAAATCGGAAATAATAGTGAAACAATTGTAACTAACGCAAGACATCATACATCCCTTGAGAGTGCTTTAAAAGACATAACTCTAGTTAAAAAAGGAATCAACGATAATCTAAGCAATGATTTATTATCGGTAGACCTTAATTCTGCTATTCAATCACTGGGGGAAATAACTGGAGAAATAAATACAGATGATATTCTTGGAAATATCTTTAAAAACTTTTGTATTGGTAAGTAATTGATAATCAAATACTTATGCTATAAATCCTAGTAATAAAGATATGATGTTATGGAATAATTCAACTGATTTAAAAATAAAAATCATGAATCTTTTCGAGAACTATGTTTTTATTTTGAGATCCAGTCATTTTACAAACTATGATGATTATCTTAATCAGATAAAAAAGACTATTCAATTAATAAATTCTACTCTAGAACAATAGAATAACTAAATTTTCTCTTTTGTTGAATTAATTATAAGCAATGATTTTCCATTCTTATCTTTCATAATAGCTCTAGTTTTAATCATTTCATCCGACTTAAAATTTTCAATTATTTTACCGCTAATACCAGAGTTTGAAAAATCTATAAAGTTCCAGGTCATTGTATTCTCACTTTCATTCCATTTTCCTGTCCAGAAAGTATTACTGCCATCACTTTTAAATTCCCAGCGATTGAATTGATTTGAGGTTTGGTCATGACAAATAATATATTTAGTTGAATTATCATTATAAACCATTATTTCAAGGTAATTGTTGGAAAGAATTAAATTTGCTTCTGTTGTCCCACGAGTTTCAACACTTTCAGTTATCCAAACGGATTCTTCAAAAACTGCATTATTTTTCCATTTACCTTCCCATTTTGTCAATATATCAAATGCACTATTTTTAGACAATTTCTGAGCGTTTAAATAACCTGTCCCCAAAATAGATATTGTCACAAAAACAAAAAGTAGTTTTTTCATGGTGTATGCTTTTTTCATAAATGTACTCATTTTGGCTAATACCTTCAATTCATAATTTTTTGATAAATAAATTTTTTTCAAACAAAAATCCCCTGTATTGCTAAAGGGGATTTATTTTTGATTTATTTAGTGTGGGCCCCTTCTGGAGCTTTACCCCAAATCCCTACCATTAAAATAAATAGAACAACTACATAAAAAATAGTCCATGGAATATCCGGAACTCCAGCGTTAAATGGAGCTGATGGATTCCCAAAAAACTCAATCGATGCTTCACTTACATCAGATATTGGAGTTCCTGATTCTTTAAGTTGCTTTAAATTATATGCAGTATTGTGTTGAAATCCTCTTAAAAATGTTGCAACTTGAATTCCACCATAAACAGATATTAATGTAAAAAAAGATATCATTACTTTACCATAAGTTGGGGCGTTTACTTCACGACTCCTTCTAACCAGATAAAAGTTTATTGCTAATAAAATAAAAATAGCAATGGTATAAGTAGCGTTCTGTTGGAATTGTTCTTGCGAAATGCTTAGTATTTCAAATTCATTCATATTAATTAATTTATGATTAGTAATATTTACAAGATATAAAAATCACAATACGTGAGTGTTAATTAATTGTCTATAAATTAAAATTCAAGCCAATTATGCTAAATAAATCTTTTGTAGGAACAGTATAATTAATAAACCCTTTCAAATGCATTTTTTCTTTAAGTTTAAAATTAACTGTTTGTGCTCCACCATATAATTTATCCTTATCTAAAAAATATAATTGTGACACTAAATTAAACTTTCCTATTTGGCGATTGTTATTTATAGTGATTAAATTAAATTCAAGGTCATTATTTCTTCCCTTACCATGAATATAAAGAAAGCTCAAATTATTTTTTTCAGTTATAGGATAACTCATCCTCAACTCTTGTCCGATAAAAGTATCCACCATATATTCCTCACTAATTTGGATAACTGGCAGATGTGCACCAATACTCATTTTAAACTTCTTATCAATTGCTTTTAATCTAGAATTGAATATTAAAATTCTTGGAGAAATATTTTTCATCCTTATACTTCCAATCAAATGACCAGAAATCAATTTTTTTGAGTTAGTGCCAATTGCAAAATTGATATTTGGATTTCTATCCATAAATGCAGGAATAAAACTAAAACCCCCACTACTTAATTCAATGTTTCCATATTGGCAATAAGATTTAGTGAGAACTAATAAAAGCAAAACGAAAAAAAGATATTTATTCATAATTATCTTGTTTAATCCCATCTATAAATTAAGTATTTTGTGGTTTTATATTCTTTTCGTAATAATCAATAACACAGAAATACTCATCATCTTTGGGGTTTTCACTGACATCAGCTGCAGGTGGAATTCTTTCAAACCATTCAGAAAATTCCTCACCAAAATTATATTCATCAGCATAAGAAACAGAATACTCGCCTAAGTTTACATCCTCACCCTTGTTATTTACAGTCATAAAAGTATTCCACTTATAGATGCTTTTTTTATCATTATATGATTTATATGTATGGACAGATAACTTTCTGCCATTACTTAATTCAAATAAACAGAAATAAAACAATTCTGAGGGCTTTTTGTTCTCTTCAATCTCTGTCACCATTGCTTTAGGATAATTATGATATTTTTTTACGAATAAAGCCATTTATATAAATATATACATAATAGACCTAATTAGGTATTTGGCTATAATTAAATGCACTTACTTTAACTACAATATTGAATTCCCTTAGACTATTAAGACAAAGCTTTATTCAAATAATTTAACCCAGTCAGCCTCTCCAGCAATATAAGCAAACGAATAAGGATTACCTGTGTTAAGCAACTTTTGATAATATGTTTTAGCTTTTAAAGTATCTTTTTTTTCATATACATACCAATTAGCTAAGCTATATAAAGCAACTTCATCAATTACAATATCAGATTCCTTAAGCACCCCCCTATAAAATAAACATGATTGATGATAGCTCATGTTTTCTATTATGTCCATGTTTTGGTGAACTTGATTAATAACAGCAATGGATTCTTCAATTTTATTTAGTCTTCTATATATCATATATAACCAATGACCACTTGAAACAATATTATCATCGAATTTATGGGTAACACTTCTATTGCTGAATGCTTTGAGGGCATTGTCCATATCGTTTTTGAGATAATATGCCAGACCAAGATGATACCATATATTTCCGTGAAGCGTACTTAAAGGAATATTTTTTGCATTTGGTAAGCCATCAGGTTCTATTTGATCTGATTTTTGATCAATTAATTGTACTGCTTTTTCAAAATCACTTATTGCATTGTCATATTGACGGGTAGAAATATATCTATGACCTCGGTGTCGATAAAAACGAGCATCATTAGGGTGAGTTTTTATTCCTAAGGTGAAAAGTTTAATAGCTTCTTTATAATATCCCATATAAGCTACTCTACGCCCATACCAAATTAGAGCTTCTGCACTATTTTGATTATCAAAATAGGTAATTTGTGCTGATTTAAATTGATCAAATGATTTTCCATTTTTAATTTTCGGACTTCTTAGCGTATCCCCTAATAGTGTTATTGTTTCTATGGTTTGAGTAGGATCAATATGATTTTTTGAATTTTGATAAGAATTACAAGAAGTTATTATCAAAAAAGTAAATAGAAATAGCTTTTTCATATCTCTAATTTAGCGATTATTTAATACATTTATTTTAGAATGAAAAAGCTATTATTATTGTTAATTATCTTATTTGGTTGTAGTACTCAATCATCTAAAAATAAAGTTGGAATGCAGTTTTTACTTGATGTTAAATATCCGCAAAAGTATGAGAATGCTTATCAAGAGTATCGAGAGAATATTGCTCCAATATTAAATGGAGCAGAAATGTATATTGCTAAAATTGATGGGAATGGAGTTCAAGGAGCAAATTATATTAATTTAGTTACAGCTAAAAACGAAGAACATCTAAACAGTGTTTTAGAAGAAGTTTTAAAAAGCAAATATCACAGTGAATATCACTTAAAAATAGGAAAAGAAAAAGGAGACGTAATTGTGATTTCTACAGTTAGATTCGAATTTAAATAAAAAAGAAAAAAATAATTTTTATCTAGTTAAATAAATTTTTTTAGACCCTTTATCATTTATTTATTCATTTTCACCTTTTACTCTTTCATGAACATAAAATTCTTGAATTTTTCCATCTGAGATTAATGCATCAATAACTTGAGATAATTTTACTTCTTTTCCTTCAGCAGTAAGAGTTAAATCATGACCAACTGTAACCCATTGCATTAATTCTCCATCCTTTGTTTCTACATCATTTGCAATGGTATATTTAATTTTCCATTTAGGAGAATTTTGATCAAACCATTGGCTTAAAAACTCTATGTGATTATCAATTCCTTCAACTAATTGACCTTGTGGACCTCTTGCTTTAAAAGTATCAGAATCTAATGCTCTTATGGCATCGAAATCTCTTTCATTATGAGCTTTTATATAATTCTCCCATATTGTTATATTTTCAATTGAACCAGCTACAAGATCTCTTTTTTCTCCTTCATCTGAAAAGTCATATCCAATTTTTGATTGTTTTTCAACTACAGTATTAGAATTACCTTCTACATTAACACAAGATATTATTAATGACACTGCAATTAGTGATAGTATAATTTTTTTCATTTTGTAAATTTTTATTTTCTTAAAATTAATTAATTTTCAATATAGTCAAAGGATATGGTTTATTATCCCTTAGGCTTTTTAGTTTTATTGGTCAGTTTTTTAGGTTTATTTTTCACATGTTTCTCTAACCATCTGTCCTGTTCCCAAATTACATGTAATATAGTCTCTTTAGCTCTATATCCATGACTTTCTTTTGGAAACATTACCAAACGAGCCGTTGCTCCAAGACCTTTAAGAGCGTTAAAATATCTTATGCTCTGCATTGGATAAGTTCCAGAATTGTTATCTGCCTCTCCATGTATCAATAATAAAGGAGTTTTCATCTTATCTGCATGCATAAATGGAGACATTGTATAATAAACATCAGGTGCTTCCCAATAACTTCTTTCCTCACTCTGGAAACCAAAAGGAGTAAGAGTTCTATTGTATGCACCACTTCTAGCTATTCCAGCAGCAAATAAATTAGAGTGACTTAATAGGTTTGCTACCATAAAAGCTCCATAACTATGACCTCCAACAGCTACCCTTTCACGATCAATATAACCTAACTTATCCACTGCATTAATTGCAGCAAGAGCATTAGCTACTAATTGTGGTCTAAATGTATCATTTGGTTCCTTGTCTCCTTCACCAACTATAGGAAATGCCGCCCTATCCAAAACAACATATCCCTGTGTTGCCCAATATATTGGAGATCCCCATGAAGGATAGATAAATCTATTTGGGTTATTCCTTTTCTGAGATGCACTGGATTTATCTTTATATTCCCTTGGATAAGCCCATAAAATCATAGGTTTTTTACTATTAGCTGAAGATTTATCCTTAGGAAGGTATAATATACCATTTAGATCTAAATCATCTCCACGTTTATAGCTTATTATTTCTTTTTTGATGTCTTTAAGAGATTCAAAAGGGTTATCAAAGAATGTTAATTGATCTAGTTTACTTGTTTTAAAAGAATTTATGTAATAGTTTGGGTATTCATATGGAGATTCAATGCTAACAAGAATCTCATTTTTAATTAAATCATAATCGATTATATTTTCATACTTATCCTTATAAGGTGATTGGTAAACTCTTGTTGACTCTCCTGAGGATAAATTTGTTTTGTCTATAAAGGGGAATTGACCATCCTTTGTGAATCCACTACCAATAGTAAAAGTTGAGTTGTCATCAATCAAAAGTACATTCTTATGATATTTATTTTTTATTTGAACAAATCTTCCTGGATCACTATATATATCTTGATAATTTCTATCATTGATAATCACAGATTCAGATTTTGAATCCGATGGATTAAATACATATGTTTTTGTATTTCGAGTATTCCACCAACGATCTGTAATTATGGCAAGATCATCATTACCCCAGTATACAGTGCTAATCCTATTTTTAACTTTTGTCATATAAAGGGCACTAGAATTAAATGGAGCTTGCAATTGGTATAGAGCATCACGATATTCCATTTCGTTTGATGGGTCACCCCCATCCAATGCAATCATATATGTTAGCGTAGAAGGTTTATCGCTTCTCCATTGAAAATTTCTTTTACCAGTTGTTGTTGACATAAACCCCTTAGGAAGTACTTCTAATAGTGGGGCATCATTAATTACTTTTATAAGCTTTGCATTTAAATCATAAACATGAGTTTCTGTTGGAAACCTGTAATATGGAACTATATATGAAAAAGGCGTTTTAATAAAGTCTATTAACAGGTATTTTCCATTTGGAGATAGTTTAATATTCCTATACATCCTAAGGGGCAGCCATTTCTTAGCATCACCTTCAATGTTAATTTTTATTAACTCAGATTGACTTAATTGCTTAAAATTGTATTCATCAGAAGGATTCTTCAAAAGATCTTGGTATGTTCTATTTTGCGCCTTGGATCCATTATTTTCTGTTACAGTTGGTCCCTTTGGAATTGAAAAGCTGGTATTAATTAGAGGTTTTAAATCATCAGGAAGAGATTTTATAATTAGTTCATCATTATTAATCCAAGTAACTACACTTCCCATAGTAGCATTAGCTTTTGAATTATATATTTTTTTAACAATAAGTGTTTTAATATTCAAGATCCATATTTCAACTCCCTTTTCAGTTGTATTACTCATTGCTATCTTACTTTCATCAGGTGAAAACTTAAAATTTGAAAGATTTACCTGATCTGGCAAACCTATTAGACCTTTTGGAGTTTTATCCTGATTTAGATTAACAACTTTAACTTTATTATAGTAAGTTGTTCTACTTCCTATATGACGTTTTGGGTCAACCCTTAGCCCTCCCAGTCTTAACTCTTCTCTTGAAAGATCATCTATTGTCTTATATGCAGATCGATATATAAATACCATAACACTATTATCAGTATTTCTAAGGACAGATGGTGCCAATTCTATATCTATGAGATCCAATAATGACTGTTTTGGAATCTTATAATTGGAGTCAAATTGCGCCTTAGCACCTATATTTAATAGAAAAAAAAGTGAAATTAAATTCACAAAGTGTGATAAAGGAAATGTTCTTTTCATTATTTTTTTTTTTAATCATATCAATATAAGAATTTCTTTTATCCTTTTTATTTAGTTATAAATGCAAACAAGAGTTTTTCTTAACTTTGAATATGGATTTAAAAGATATTGAAACTAGAGAAATAATGCCTGGTCTTCATGGCAAAATTGTTCATGGGGAGAATATTACATGGGCATTTTGGAAGGCAGAGAAAGACACTCAAGTTCCTCTTCATCAGCATGAAAATGAACAAATAATGCATGTTTTAGATGGTGAAATCGAACTTACTTTAATGGGCAAAACAAAAATTTATCGCTCTGGATCTGTTGTTATTATTCCTTCAAACGAACCTCATTCAGCTGTGGCATTAACAAAATGTGAACTAATGGATGTATTTAGTCCAGTAAGAGAGGATTATCGTTAGTTAAAAAAAAGATAATAAGGTATTATAACAGCCAGAAAGCCAATAATAATCCAGAAGATAAGATTTTTCATGATTTTAAAAAGATAAAATTATTTACCTCTGCCTGTTTTTCTAACAGCCACTGCTTTTCTTTTTGATTTATTTGAAACTATTTTTTTGTTTCTGTCAGTCTTAGAATTATTTAATTTACTGTTACCAAAAAATTTGCTACTCATATCTTTTAAAGTTTCTTATTATAGTTCAAAATTAATAAATTCGAATAATTTTAAACCATGAGAAAATTATTTATTCCCATTTTAACCTTTTTATTTACAATTAATCTTAATGCTCAAGACAGAGAAGATAATGCTTGGAAAGCATTTTTTGCAGATTATAGTATCACAGCAAGTAAAACTATAAGATTTGAAACTCATGTTAGAACAAAAAGATTTTTTACTGAAAATGATCAATATTTATTAAGGCCTTCTATAATTTTTAAACTAAATGAGAATTCAAATTTTACTGCAGGTGTAACTTTTATTTCAACTAATCAAACCAGTGATCGAATAATTGAAAATAACCTCTGGCAACAATTTAATTTTTCATACCCAATAAAACGTTCTAGATATTTTGGGTGGATCCGATTAGAACAAAGATGGCAAAAGCAAGGCAATTCTCCTTCTGATTTTGGATCAAGGATTCGTTTTAGAACAGGTTTTCAATTCCCATTAACATCTAACACAAAATCTACTCCCTACTTTGTTGTATTTAATGAAGTGTTTTTAAATGTTGAGAAGAACTTTCCTTATAGATACGATCAAAATTGGACATTCTTTGGTTTTCAAAAAAGAACACCTAGCAATTTACTTATTACAACTGGCTTCCAGCGTAATTCAATTTCAAGAGGCAATAATAGTTTTCTTCATAAGAATATTTGGTCAACACTTTTGATCTATAAAATTTAAATTTCTAATGGCAAGAAAATTATTAATAACCATAATTATTTTATTTCTATTATATCTATGGACTGAGTTAGGTGTTGGTATTTTCTTTCAAGACTCTTGGGGTGGAGATTAAATAAACTTTATAAATCTTCTATAAAAAGACTTGTTGCCCTACTTTTAATTTGTAAATTGAAAATCTAAAAATATATTTCATGAAAAATTATTTTATAGTATTTTTTATACTAGGTTTATTCATCTTAGGATGCTCTAAAGATGAGGAAGAAGCAGCAAGTGGTGAATGTTTGGTCTGTGATAACTTGCCAGGTGATTTTGGTGTTACCCAAGCTGAACTTAATCTTTTATGCGTAGGAGCAACTGGAGAAGATCCTGAAACTGGAGAATCATTAACTCTAACAAGAGAAGTTTTAGATACTTATGTGAATATGATAAATGCTTTTGGAGCATTAGCAGGAACTTACCCAGGTTGTAGGGTAGAATAATAGATCTTTATTGTCAAATTTAATTTAATGAACAAATTTGGAGACTACCTTGTAATTTCGGCATCGGGCATACTTCTATCAACAATTTTAATAGATATTGTAGAGATAGATATTAAAGCATTATATGCTATAGGTAGTGTTTTGTTTTTTGGTGGACTTGCATTTACTTTAAATAGCAAGGGTAAATAGTATTAATTTTATACTTTTTCTTAATTATATAATATGTCATTGACTCCTTCAAATATGATTTCATTAGGAACAACTGCTCCTGATTTCAATTTGCTTGATGTAACAACTGAATCTTATGTTTCACTTACCCAAAACAAAGGCAATATTGGAACATTAATTATGTTTATTTGTAATCATTGTCCTTATGTTAAACATGTAAACTCAACTATATCTGCTATTGCAAGTCAATATCATGGAGAGGATATTAGTTTTATAGCTATTTCAAGTAATGATATTATAAATTATCCTGATGATAGTCCAGAAAAGATGAAAAAACAGGTCATTGATAATAATTTTAATTTTCCATATCTCTATGATGAAACTCAAGAAATAGCTAAGAAATATGATGCTGCTTGTACACCAGACTTATATTTATTTGATTCTAAATTAAAACTGGTATATAGAGGGCAACTTGATGATTCTCGTCCAGGAAATAATCTTAAATGTGATGGGGCTGATTTAAAATATGCCATTGATTGTCTAATTAATGACAAAATCAATGATAGATTACAAAAACCAAGTATTGGTTGTAATATTAAATGGAAATATAATTTAAATAATTCATGAAGAACATCTCACTTCTTTCAATAAAACTTAAACACTTTATATTCTCTATTCTTATTCTTTACTCTTGTGATAAAGCTCCTGAGATTTCCACAATTGAAACCCTAGCACTAATTCCATATCCTAATGAAATTTTATCTACAAATATGGCTTTAGATATATCATCCATAAGTGGTATTGCCGGAGATGATAAGACATTGAATGTATATGAAATAATTAAAAAAGAATGGGAAGATTTAAAAGCAGAAGAAACAAAAAATAAATCTTGGTATTTAAAGAAAAGAAGTATTCATTTAAATATTGAAAATAATAATGATTCTTCTTCAAAAGAGGCCTATTCTCTAGAAATTAAAAGGGATGGAATCATAATTAAATCTAGTGATTCCGAAGGAATATATAGAGGCTGGCAAAGTCTGAGTCAAATTATTAAACTAAGGAAAAATACTTCAAACCCTAATTATATTCCAACAGGTCTAATAATAGATAACCCTGAATATGAATATAGAGGCACAATGCTTGATGTTTCTCGTCATTTTTTTGACTTAACAGAAGTTAAAAGACATATTGATTTGATATCAAATTATAAAATCAATTATTTACATCTACACCTAAGTGATGACCAAGGATGGAGAATTGAAATAAAATCATGGCCAAAATTAACTATCATAGGCTCCAAAACAGAAGTAGGCGGAGGAATAGGTGGCTTTTATTCACAAGAAGATTATATAGATATAGTCAATTATGCTGCGTCCAAGTTTATTACCATTGTCCCAGAAATTGATATACCAGGTCATACCAATTCAGCTTTAGCATCATATTCTAATCTTAATTGTGATGGAAAATTAAGAGAACTATATACCGGAACCAGAGTAGGTTTTAGTACTTTATGTAATAATGAATATGCTTTTAAATTTCTAGACGATGTAATAAGAGAAATTTCAGCTATAACTCCTGGCCCTTATTTTCATATTGGAGGAGATGAATCATATGTAACATCCAGGTCTGATTACCTTGAATTTATTTCAAAAGCAACAAAAATTGTAAGAAAATATGATAAGACTGTAATAGGTTGGGATGATATAAATGCTGGAGATATTCCTGAAAATTCAGTTTTACAACTTTGGAATGTAACACAGCAAGAACAATCATCAACAACTGATGGAGATTACCAAAATAAGGCTTTAACCAATGTATTAAACGGATTAAAAAAAGGATCTAAAGTTTTAATTTCTCCTGCTGCACTAGTCTATCTTGATATGAAATATGATAGTC
>TARA_B100000686_G_C16805520_1_pt1 | contig 14099 bp, 12 predicted proteins | sample TARA_B100000686 | Tara Oceans TARA_B100000686 (sample SAMEA2622733) | marine metagenome | biome: marine biome (ENVO:00000447); feature: marine epipelagic mixed layer (ENVO:xxxxxxxxx); material: "saline water (ENVO:00002010), including plankton (ENVO:xxxxxxxx)" | depth 150 m
ATATCTATTTCATTCCTATACAATTATATGTTTGGTCGCGAATACCTTTATTGTGGCCTGACATTAAAACGCAAACTGCAATAACTATAGGTATTTACTTAGTTTATTTTTCGAGTTTTATGGTTTGGCTTTTTATGGCAAATCATGCTTATGAGTGGATACCTTACCGAAGCGCATTACTATTATGAAAATTGTTTTTTGTTCAAATACCACATGGTATCTTTGGAATTATCGTTTAGGCTTAATTAAAACGTTGTTGAATGATGGAAATGAGATTTACTTGCTTGCGCCCATTGATCACACGACAAAAAAATTTTTTGATTTAGGTTGTCGACAGGTCCCGATTCCTATGAAACGGAAAGGGTTGAATGTTCTACAAGAGCTATCCTTACTAATACGCTTTTACAAGTCTATAAAAGAGATCCATCCAAATGTATTGATAACATTTACAATTAAGCCAGTAGTGTATGGTGGTTTTGTAGCTCGATTTTTAGGCATCCCAGTTATAGCAACAATAACTGGGCTAGGCACAGCATTTATTAGAAGAGGCTGGATTACTGTAGTAGCGAAGTGGTTGTATAAGCAGGGCCTTGTGAGCGCAAAGACAGTGTTCTTTCAGAACCATGATGATGAAGGTATTTTTGTCAGGGCCCGTTTGGTGCGTAGGCATCAGGTAGCGCAAATTCCTGGTTCGGGGATTGATTTAAATCGATTTTCTTTTTCTCCTTTCCTTGAAACAAACCGATATGGAACTGACACATTTTTATTAGCAGGGCGAATGTTGTGGGATAAAGGAATACAGGAATACATAGAAAGCGCTAGGATGGTCAAGGCTTCGTATCCTAATGTCGAATTTCAACTCCTTGGTGAAATAGGTTCAGATAATGTTAGTGCTATTTCGAAGGAGAAAATATTAAGTTGGCAGGAAGAAGGCATCGTGACATATCTTGGAGTGACAAGTGATGTTAGACCATATATTAAGAAAGCGGATTGTGTGGTATTGCCTTCTTATAGGGAGGGTCTTTCACGAACTTTGCTGGAAGCTGGCGCAATAGGTCGGCCTGTCATAGCGACTCGTGTTGTGGGTTGTAAAGACATAGTTGACGATGGTTATACAGGATTTCTTGTTAATCCAAAAGATGCTACTGATTTAGCCGAGAAATTATGTCAATTTTTGTCCCTTTCAATTAGCGAGCGGAATCAAATGGGCAAAGTAGCCCGACAGAAAATAGAGCAAGAGTTTGATGAGAAGCATGTAATTGAAAAGTATTGTACGATTATCTCATCATGCTCTTAGAGTTAAGTGCTGAGTAGAGTTCTATCCACTTTTCAACTTAAGATGCAAGCCAAGTATTTTAATCTTAACGTCTTTTATTCATTCTTAATTCATTTGCGGCAACAACGAAAAAGAAGCTTAACAAGAGCCCGACAATCAATCCGATCATCCAAATAAAAGGTCGACTTCGAAATATCGGTATAGAGTAATATACTGGTTTTGATGCAACGTCGGTGGGGATTTCAATTTCTGCAGATACAGCATGAGTTTTCCAATTATCGGTGGCTAACATTCTTTGGACAGTTCTTATAGAGTTTAGATCTCGCACGACACGTGGCGATAAAGTGTCTGCTATTGATTTTTGACCTAGGAATGCAATCTCTGCGTTTAGGGCTTTAACACCCCTCGCAAAGTATGGAAATTCTGGGACTCGCGGATCATATTCATAAAGGCCAAGTGTTTCCGCAATCACTTTTGCTTCTTCAATCGTTTTGATTTTCAGTTCAAGCTCAGTTTGAGCAAATATTCGCTCTGCTGCAAGGGATTCTTCTAAATTTGTAAGCTCGGCTTGTAAACAGTCTTCTATGTTTTTAATGGCGTAGGTTAGTGATTCTTGTTTAGTGATTGCAATGTATTTGTCCGCCAATATTTTTGTGAGCTCAACACTCGGTCCATATAGCTCAAAAGTGAGGCGATCGTTTCGATCGAAATCTATCTCTATATATGGTGTAGGTTGATTTTCATTGAGCAGATTGTAAATTTCCGGTAGTTGGAAAAATTTTTGTCGTTTAGCGGTATTTGAAATATGGCTGCGAAAGTCTCTAAAAATATCTTCGCCACTCATGCGAGGACACCATCCCCCGACGCCCGTGGATCCTGTTTTTACATCAGGAGGTGGTTTGAGAGTGGCGGTTGCTTTATAAATCGGCTGAGCGAACACAGAATAAAGAACCGTAATACCTAAGACAATGGCAGTAATCAGAATGAAAGAAACCTTGCGTTCGTAAACAAGGCGAGCGACATCGATGATGCCGTATAAGAAATTTAGTTGATTTCTAAAGTTAGTCGTTTCTTTAGTATTGTCATCTTTCTTGATATCAGCCATGGTATCGATCACCTATGATTATTATCGCATTTTGCATAATGCATTTGTTGCCGTTTAGAGCTTTAATTCTCGATATAATAAACAAAAATATTGTACATAGAGGCTCCGATTAACCCAACCCCTAGTGAAATTAACAGAATAAGAATCCTATTATTACTAGCGAGATGGGGGGTAGTAGCTTGGTTACTTATATGTGCAGCATACTCGATCGGAACGTTTTTAGTGTACTTACTGAGTTCATTTAGTTCGGTTTCGAGGGTAGCTAATCCAGGAATAAATGACCTATCGTTAGAGCGCTCTTTCAATATTCGAAGATGGGATTCCAACGCTTCTGCACCTAAAAGATAGGTTGGCATCGCATCTGTCCCACCAAAATTACCTTTTACGGGCTTTTCATACCCAAGCGAACTAGCAATCAGTGCTTGCTCTTCTAGATACAAAATTCGACTTTCTCGCTCTAACTTAGCTATTTCTAATTTCTTGGTAATTTCATTCTTAATAGCCACTTTTCTTTGATCGATCTCCTGATGCACTTTTTTCATAGTTCGAGTTATTGTCATTTGGTTGACATAGTTAGCATAATCGTCAGCAATTTGTGAGGCAAGTTTTGCGTTTGGTGACTCGATCGAGAGTTCAAAAAAGTAACGTTCCGGTAATTCAGCATATACGCCAACCCTGAGTAGTGGACGAAACAATTTAGATAGGATATCGAACCTTCCGGAAGAATCGATAGCCCATGTTCGTTTAATGGAGATAAATCTTCCTATCCTGTCAGAATCAACGTCGCTTGATGTAACCTTTATTTGTTTTAACAAGCTATCTGGAGGGAAGTATTTCTCACGATTTTCTTCAAAAAACCTGCGTTGGATCGCTTTAGAACTGAGGTTATTCTTGTAGTCTAGGAAAAGCCGTAATGGTAAACGTTTTAACTCAGCAACAGACACTGTAGTTGTCTGCAGATTGATTGGTATTTCAGGTTGTCCGAATAGCATCTCTGTTCTAAATAGTGGAGGGTACATTGCTGAATAAATGAGCGAAAGTATCGCTGAAATTATCAGAAATATGATATAGATGTGCCTTCTTCTAAAAATTATTCGAGTTAGTAATGGTAGATCGGCATAAATAACCGAGGGCATATTGCTATTTGGAGTATTTTTGTACGACGTCACATCTTCTGTAGTGGGTATCTTTCGTTCGGTCATGTTAGAATGTGATGCCAAAATTGAAGGTCGGGAAGATTCATTTGTTGTCTACTTTAGGCTTGCCTACCCGCTTAAATCAAAAGTACCAGAATAGCACAATAATAGCTAATATAAGACTAAGCATTATTACGCCAAAATATTGATTAATTTTGAACTATATTAGAATAGAAATGGCAAAGTTTTGTAAAACTAGGCTTGTCGAAGAGAAAGGAAATCGCTATTTTTTGGCTGATTATCGTCAGAATAGCTTCCTTTTTTTGGATCACTAAAATAACAAGCAATTATTAGGTACAAAGGATTATGGACAATTCGGTCATCAACCATTGCAAAACATACGCGTCTAATTTGATTTCTGTTCTGGAGCATCAAGATTGGACTAATGTTGAACTATTAGCTAACGATATTTATCGAGCGTGGAACGAAGGTAGAAGTTTATTTCTCTGTGGAAATGGTGGTAGCGCAGGGAACGCAATTCATCTTGCGAATGATTTTTTGTATGGAGTTGGTCATGAACTAGTGCCTGGAATTAAGGTAGAAGCGCTGAGTGCAAATGCATCTGTTCTCACGTGCCTTGCAAATGATGTTGGATATGATGAGATATATTCTATTCAGCTTGAAGCCAAGGCTTCTTCTGGCGATATTTTGGTTATTTTGTCAGGGAGTGGCAATTCACCAAATGTTATCAGAGCTCTTCAGAAGGGAAATGAATTAGACATGAAGACTTACGCAATTCTTGGCTATGCTGGAGGTGTTTGTCTTGATACTGCTAAAACATCAATTCATGTGCCAATCGATGATATGCAAATATCTGAAGATATGCAGTTGATCGTGGGCCATATTTGTATGCAATGGTTAAATCAAAAAAGAAAAGAAGATCTCCAGTGAAGTCAGTTATAACTGGTGGTGGAGGTTTCATTGGTAGCCATCTTTCGGAAGCTCTCGTTAATTTGGGGCACGAGGTTGTTGTTATAGATAATTTTTGTACCGGTCAAAGAAAAAATCTAGAAAAGATTAAAAAACAAATTGATTTAATCGAGGAGGATATAAGATATCCGGGACAATGGTCGAAAGCTTTTCATGGTGCAGACTGGGTCGTGCATTTAGCGGCTCTCGCAGATATTGTGCCGTCGATAGAAAATCCAGAAGATTATTTTGGCACCAATGTCAGTGGTACGTTCAATGTTTTGCAAGCATCAAGAGACGCTGGCGTTTCGAAATTCATTTACACTGCTTCTTCGTCCTGTTATGGGTTGCCAGATGGGTTCCCGACTTCAGAATTAGCACGAATCCAACCACAATACCCATATGCACTAACAAAGTGGTTAGGTGAAGAGTTAGCCCTTCATTGGGCGAAAGTTTATCAAATGCCTGTCTTATCTATGCGGCTATTCAATGTATATGGTCCTCGATCTCGAACATCAGGCACATATGGTGCTGTATTCGGTGTATTTTTAGCACAAAAGCTCGCGGACCAACCTTTCACCGTGGTGGGAGATGGTAATCAAACCCGAGATTTTACTTATGTCTCAGATGTTGTTGACGCATTTATCGTTAGTGCGAACAGCAATGCTACGGAAGAAATTTTCAACATAGGAAGTGGAGCAACGGTATCAATTAACCAAATTGTTGAATTACTTGGAGGAAATCAAGTAGTAATGCTGCCTAAGCGCCCGGGAGAGCCAGATTGTACTTTTGCCGACATCACTAAAATTCAAAATAAGTTGCGCTGGATGCCTAAGGTTAACATTGAGGATGGTGTTGCGAATTTATTACTCAATATCGATGATTGGAAAGATGCGCCTGTTTGGACTCAGGATACAATTAAGAAGGCTACACGTAGTTGGTTTCATCATTTAGGTGGTTCTCGCGAGATTGAGTAATATTCATGCTCTTTTATTGGCAGCTGGAGCGGGAACAAGGTTGCGACCCTTTACTGATAATTGGCCTAAGTGTTTGATGCCTATATCTGGTAGGCCATTACTTGAATATTGGCTGTGTATGCTCAAAAAGTGTTCAATACCAAAGGTTATAGTAAACATTCATCACCATCAAAAAATTGTTGAAAAATTCTTGGGTCAACCGCAATTTGAAAGTTGGGTTTCAGGAGTTGTGGAACCCTTTTTGTTGGGTACTGCTGGAACTCTGCGCGAAAATTGGAAATCTTTTAAAGGAACAAGAATACTGCTAGTGCATGCCGACAATTGGTGTCAGTGTGATATTTCACATTTTATAGATTTTCACATGAATCATCGTCCCAGTAATGCAGTTATGACAATGATGACATTTCAATCTGATAATCCTAAGGAATGCGGCATTCTAGAGCTAGACGACAACGGTTTGGTGCAGAATTTGCATGAAAAAGTTGAGCAACCGCCAGGTACCCTAGCAAATGGTGCAGTTTATCTTTTGGAGCCAGAGATTCTAGATTGGGTGATGGACAATCCAGAAGTTAATGATTTCAGCACAGAAGTAATTCCGAATTTTTTTGATCGTATTGCAACTTGGGAAAATACTGATATTCATCGAGATATTGGTAAAATAGCATCATTACGATTAGCTCAGCTTGATCGTGCGCCTAATACCTGCTGGCACGATGCGACATTCTGGCATAGCGAATTTCAAAATAATCCAATACATGATATGTTAGCTTCGATATAAATAATGAATGCCTCATCTACCAAAGTCATTATGCTCACCGCTTTTGAAAGCGAGACAGCAAATCTTTTTTCAGGGGATGATGTGTCATTATGTTTTGGCTTGTTCAATCTACTTCACCCGGGACACTTACGCTATTTTCAAATGGCAAAACAATACGGTAGTAAGTTAGTTGTAGGTCTTCGAGGTGACAATATGCTTTCTGCTGTTGAGCGAAGAGAGTGTTTTCCTGATATCGAACGTGCTAAAGCGGTAGCTGCTTTAGAGTTAATTGACAACGTAATCATATTAGACAATGGTGGGTTAGAAAATCTTGTTAGTTTAATTAAACCAACCACGCTTGTTCTTGGAAGAGAATTTGAGAAAGAAAGATCCCTTGAGGTTTATGAGGCTGTAGATAGGCTAAATCGTTTGGGAGGTCGCGTTGTCTATGAGGCTGGGGAGATTCACTATGCAAGGTCAGACTTGTTGTTTGGGCGACAGGATGAAATCGAAGGAAGCAGGTCTAAACAATTTAAATCAGCACTGTTAGCACAAGATATTCAATTGGATACCATTCTTGCACATGCTGAAGACGAACCACGACCAAAAATTCTTGTAATTGGAGATACCATCGTCGATCGATATGTAGCCTGTGATCCAGTAGGAATGAGTAATGAGGCTCCTGTGATAGTCGTTAAGGAGTTAGAGAGCAAGGATTTTATAGGTGGAGCTAGTATAGTTGCCGCGCATGTTTCTGCATTAGGAGGCGATTGCTATTATCTTTCCATTACTGGCGATGATTCTCACGCTCACTTCGTCAAGGATCGCTTAGCCGATTACAATGTAACCGCTGACTTAATTGAGGATGCAAGTCGACCAACAACTAGCAAAATTCGTTATATGGTGGAAAATCAGAAATTATTTCGTGTTAGTCGACTGAAAGAACATAGGTTGTCTCCAGATCTTGAAAACATTCTAGTCAATAGGATAAAAGATTTAGCAACTAGTATTGATGCTATTATTGTTTCCGATTTCGTTTATGGAGTCATCACAAATAAAATACTCGATGTGTTAGAGCAGGTTTCAAGACAACATCAGATTCCACTTTATGGTGATTTGCAATGTAGCAGTCAAGTCGGGGATATATCAAAGTTTAAAGACTTCAAGTTGCTTTGCCCAACAGAACGTGAGGCACGCATTGCGTTAAGTAATCAAGATGATGGAGTCGAGTATGTATCCAATTTATTGATGTCACAAACTCGGTGTACCAATTTAGTTTTAAAGTTAGGTGCTGATGGATTTATTGCCTATAGTCGAGATTTGACCAACGATTTTGTTTATCGACAGCATTTTCCAGCTCTAACAATTAATCCAGTCGACGTGGCAGGAGCTGGTGATTCTTTACTGGCATCAATAGCAGTTGGTTTGTCTCGAGGTTTAAGCTTAATGGAAGCGTCTGCTCTCGGTAGTTGCGTGGCAGCACTTGCTGTGCAGTCGTTGGGTAATATGCCGGTGGATTATCGCGCGGTCAAAGTTTTCGCAGAACAACAAGGACTTATCCCTAATGCAATTTAAAAAAATATTTGTTACAGGTGGGGCTGGTTATGTAGGGGCTATGCTTGTTCCGAGATTGCTTTCTGAGGGGTGCTCGGTGACGGTGCTCGATCTTATGATTTATGGGGAAGAGGTATTGAACCCCCATCCTAACCTGAGGTTAATCAAAGGTGATATTAGAAATGAAAGTCTTCTGAAGAGTAATATTTCTAGTCATGATTGTGTGATTCATCTTGCTTGTATATCAAATGATCCAAGTTTTGAACTTAATCCAAATCTTGGAAAATCAATCAATCTAGATGCTTTTGAGCCTTTGGTAGAAATAAGTCGAGATAGTGGAGTTGAGCGTTTTATTTACGCATCATCATCAAGTGTATATGGCGTAAAAAACGTCCAGGATGTGCACGAAGATATGATGGTTGAGCCCTTGACCGATTATTCTCGGTTCAAAGCCGATTGCGAGCACATACTTTCAAATTATCAATCGAAAGATTTTACAACTGTAACCATCCGACCTGCTACGGTATGCGGATATTCACCCAGACAACGTTTAGATGTCGTTGTAAATATTTTGACGAATTTTGCCTATCATAAGCGAAAGATTACAGTGTTTGGTGGAAAGCAATTACGACCAAATATACATATCAAAGATATGGTCGAAGCATATCTAGTGCTTATGAATGCACCACAAGATTTAGTGGCAGGAAAAATCTACAATGCTGGCTTTGAGAATCAATCTGTTCAGGAATTGGCAGAAATTGTAAAGAGTGTTATTGGTGACGATGTTTTGTTAGAGACTCAGGCTACAAATGATAATCGTTCTTACCATATTTCTTCCAAGAAAATAAAAAGTGAACTTGGTTTTGAGCCGAAATGCACTATTGAAGATGCGGTCATCGATCTCAAAAATGCTTTTGAAGGACAGCAAATTCCAGATTCTATGGATAATGAAAAATATTTCAATATCAAGCGAATGCAGTCTATTGAACTGAATTAATGTTATGAAAGTCCGATACTCCTACCTTAGACAACAATTCGAAAATTGCGATGACCTATGGGATGAACTCCGGGACTTTGTAGAAACTGGTGATTTCACTTTAGGGGCGCCCCTATTAGAATTCGAGAAAAAATTTGCCAAACTTATCGGGGTTAAATATGCAATTGGAGTTAATTCCGGTACAGATGCCATAAAATTGTCATTGCGAGCTCTCGGTGTGGGATACGGTGATGAAGTTATTACAGCAGCCAATACATTTGTTGCAACAGTTGGAGCTATAGCAGAACTTGGGGCAGTACCCATATTCGTAGACTGCAATGATACATTTTGTATGGATGTGGAACAGGTCGAAAAAGCTATTACTGAAAAAACCAAGGCTATTGTTCCTGTGCATTTTACTGGATATATGACTGACATGCGTAAGCTTTTACCTATTGCTAACCGGTATCAAATTCCTGTTGTTGAAGATGCGTGCCAATCGATTTTAGGCGCTATTGATATGAAGAATGCCGGAACCTGGGGTCAGTTAGGAGCGTTTTCGCTTCATCCACTAAAGAATCTTAATGTATGGTCTGACGGCGGAATAATTACCACAAATGACGAAACTTTGGTGACCCAAATTAGACTCTTAAGGAATCACGGCTTGGTTGGACGAGACACTGTTGAGATTCTCGGAACTAATTCTCGGTTGGATACAATTCAAGCTGTTGTTGGTAACTGGCTTATTCCTCAAACGAACGAAATCGCGACCAAGCGGATAGAAAATGCAGCATATTATGATAAATTCTTATCCAAAATAAAGGAAATTGAAATTCCTCCTAGGCCGCTCGATTTTAGAATTGTTTACCATCTCTATATTGTCTTCGCAGAGCAAAGAGATATGTTATTAGATTACTGCCTTGACAATGGTATCGAAGCAAAAGTTCACTATCCGACGCCAATATATAGACAACCCGCGTTATCTAAGTATGGCTATAAAGAAGGAGATTTCCCGACCACAGATCGGCACGCAGAACAAATTATTACGTTTCCTTGCGATCAGCATTTAAGTCGAGAAGAGATGGATTATGTAATAAAAACTGTAACTAAGTTTTATGAAGATTATTCGGCATGATAGAAGTTCCATATGTAAATTTGTCTGCCCAATGGAATGAAGAAAGAGATGATTTGCTTCCAATTATTGAGTCTATTCTTGAATCTGGTCAATATGTGGGAAGCAAAGAAATAGAGCAGCTTGAAAGCAGGATAGAGAAATCATTTGGAGTTAAACATGCTATCACGCTCAATAGTGGAACTGATGCCTTAGTTCTTGCTCTATTAGCGATAAATGTGGGCCCTAACGATGAAGTAATTACACCACCAAATTCGTTTATTGCTTCCACAGCAGCTATTGCCAGAGTAGGCGCTAAGCCTGTTTTCGTGGATGTACATGCAGATCAAAACATTGATCCTAATTTGATAGAGGGGTCTATCACAAAAAAAACTAAAGCTATTATGCCAGTCCACTTAACTGGACGAGTTTCTGATATGGAAATGATTATGGAAATAGCTAATCATCACGATGTTTTGGTTGTTGAAGATGCGGCACAGGCAGCAGGAGCCCGATTTAACGAGAGAGTAACTGGATCATGGGGTAGTGCGGGTTGTTTCTCTGCGCACCCACTAAAGAATCTTAATGCATGTGGAGATGCTGGTTTTATAACTACGAATGATGACGAGATAGCAAAAAAAGTACATCTGATGAGAAATCATGGATTGGTAGATCGCGAAACAGTTAACGAGTTCGGCTTTGTTTCTAGGATGGATTCTTTACAAGCTGCGATACTTAAATTTCGATTGGCGCACTTAAAAGACATCGTTGAGAAACGACGAAACAATGTTTCAATATATCGGTCTATTTTAGATCCAAATTTTGTATTCATCCCCGCAGATCGTCCGGAAGAGTTTAATACCTGGCATACGTTCGTCATTCAAGTCGAAAAAAGGGACGAGCTCAGAGCATTTTTAGCGAGTAGAAATATTGAAACTGCTATCCATTACCCCGTTCCAATTCATTTACAACCAGCGTGCCGATATTTGGGTTATGGTCCAGGCGATTTTCCTGTAACTGAATATCAGGCAGATCGAATACTTTCCCTTCCCGTCAATCAAAGCCTGACTAATGATCAAGTCTGTTTGGTAGCCGAAACAGTCAATAAATTTTATGGGGCCTGAATGCATTTAGGTATCGATCTCGATAATACAGTAATTTCTTATGACGAGGTTTTTTTGTTTGGAGCTCTCGAACTAAAGCTTGTACCGATCGGTTGGGAAGGCAGTCGACTTCAAGTTCGTGATTATGTCCGTCACCAAAAAGATGGTGATATTGCGTGGCAACGTCTACAGGGGAAAGTTTACGGAAAATGGTTGCATCTAGCCAAACTTTTTCCAGGAGTATATCGATTTTTGTGGCGATGCAAGTATCGTAACATTGTTGTTGATATTGTGAGCCATAAAACAGAATATGGTCACCTAGATGACGAAAAAATTTCTTTACGGAAATCTGCGCTTGATTTTTTAATTGAGCATGAGGTTTTGTCAATGAGTAGTGAATCATTGATTAACAAAATAGATTTCTTTTCCCGAAAAGAGGAAAAGTTAGAACACATATCAAAAAAACAATTTGATTGGTTCATAGATGATCTCCCTGAGATAGTAGAACATGATGAATTCCCAAGGAAAACGAAGACTTTTGGTTTCGATCCTACTGGAGCTAGTGGATTTAGATTCACTAATACTGTCAAATCGTGGGCTGAAATTGAAAATTATGTGCTTGGAAAATGGCTAGAAGATGAGGTAAAGGATTTTGCAAGTCGGGTCAGTGATCGCGCAGTAATAGATTGTAAATGGCAAAGTGGTCGTGGAAATTCTGGGATTAAAACTAAGAATATTGGCGGTAGACGAAATGCTGGCATAAGTCGAGTGGAAATGATCGATGGAGCAATAAATGCATTAAAAATATATCCAGTGGATTACCATCATGATCGATTATTTTCAGAGTATGAGGGTCTTAGGCTGTTACGTCAGCGAAATATCAAACAAGTACCACGCCCCATCGCTTCGGATCGAAAAATGCAAGCGGCTATGTATGAATGGATAGAGGGTGAGCCGGTTGAAAACCTACGAAAGAATGATCTTGATCAAGCTCTCGATTTACTGGCTAATATCCATTCTCTTAGAGGCTTTCCCGAATTTTCAACATTTCCTGGTGCTTCCGCAGCGATTTTTAGTGGCCATCAGCTAGAAAAACAGATTTATGAGAGACTTTGGAGATTGAGAGATCAAAGCGTAAAATCATCAAAACTTAAAGCGTTTTTAACGGGTGAGCTAGAACCGATGGTTAAAGAAATTCTGAAGTGGTCAAGGATGCACTGGCCTAAACCTAAAAATTATGATGAAGCGATATCTTTAAAAGAAAGGACTCTAAGTCCATCTGATTTTGGTTTCCATAATGCATTAAGAGTTGATAACTCACAGATAATGTTTTTTGATTTTGAATATTTCGGATGGGATGATCCAGCTAAGCTTATTGGAGATTTCCTATTACATCCAGGAATGCAGCTATCTAAGGAGCTAAGATCATTATGGATTGATGGCGCTAAAGATATTTTTGGCAAAATCGTGATTGAGCGCGCACGAGTGATGTGGCCAATGCTCGGGCTTTGTTGGTGCATAATTTTACTTAATGAATACAGAAAAGATATTTGGGCACGGCGAACGGAAATTGTTGGACTAGACCCTAAGAACAAGAATATTATGTTAGATAGACAACTGAAATTGTCAAAAAAGTATTTACAGCGAATTAAAGAAACATACAAGGATTTCCAATTTGAATGACGAAGCAAAATCTGTGTTGGATGAGAGATCAATATTTCTACGAAAACTGATCGTTAGAATGCTTGATGGTGGTCGAAGAGGGCACGTAGGCCCAGCTGGCTCAATTGTTGAGTTATTAAGAGTGCTATATGACTCATGGCTTCGAGTTAGACCACAAGAGCCCAAGTGGGTTGATCGTGATCGTTTTATTTTGAGCAAAGGACATGGTTGTTTAGCGCTATATGCAATTTTGGCAGACAAAGGATTCTTTTCAAAAAATGAATTAGATACATTTTGTTCTAGTGAGTCACGTCTAGGCGGGCATCCAGAAACGAAGGTTCCCGGCGTAGAAGCCTCAACTGGATCTTTAGGGCATGGTTTACCTATTGGGGTTGGCTTAGCTTTAGCTGGGAAAATTGGTGGTTGTAAGCATAGGATCGCTGTTGTTGTTGGCGATGGTGAGCTGAATGAAGGGTCGGTATGGGAAGCAGCAATGTCTGCATCTAAGCATCAACTTTCAAATCTAACTGTTTTTATAGATTACAATAAGATGCAGTCCTATGGTTTATTGTTGGATGTTATGGATTTGGAGCCATTGTCAAAGAAATGGCAAAGTTTTGGCTTTGCGACAAAAGAAGTAGATGGGCATGATGTCATGGCTCTGGAAAAGCTGATGTGTTCTTTGCCGCTAGACCCATCTAAGCCCACAGCTGTGATTTGTCACACTGTTAAAGGAAAAGGATTTTCTGTAGCTGAAGGCCAGGCCACATGGCACCATAAATCAGGACTATCAGACGAGGATATCACTAAATTATACGAGAGTTTGGGTTGAGATTAGAGGTACTGATTCATGCGAAGAACTAGTTTAGATTGCGTATATCAGCTTGCATGCCGGGATGATAGAGTCATCTTCATAGGATCCGATTTAGGGGCGGGGGTGTTGGCTGATATGAAAAAGAACATGCCTGAACGTTGGATCATGGAAGGTGTTTCAGAACAACATATCATAGGTATGGCAGCCGGTTTATCGATGGAAGGATACATACCATACGTCAATACGATAGCGTCTTTTCTAACCCGAAGATGCTTTGAGCAGCTTGCTATTGACCTCAGTTTAATGAACTTACCGGTCCGACTTATTGCTAATGGCGGTGGTGTTGTCTATGCCCCATTAGGGCCAACACACCAGGCAATTGAAGACATTGCAATTCTGCGTACTTTACCTAATATGACGATTATTGCTCCTTGTGATGCTGCTGAGATGCGGCGAGTCATGGATCAAACCTTGGATTGGGATGGCCCAATATATATCCGATTGGCAAAGGGGGGCGATCCCATTATTAGTTCCGACGACCACAATTTTTCGATAGGCAAGGGAATCTTGTTTCGAGAAGTTGGTGAAGTTCTTGTTATTTCTACCGGGGTAATGACACAATGCGCTCTTGCTACCGCAGATATGTTGCAACATCATGG
>TARA_B100000686_G_scaffold350770_1_pt1 | contig 14096 bp, 8 predicted proteins | sample TARA_B100000686 | Tara Oceans TARA_B100000686 (sample SAMEA2622733) | marine metagenome | biome: marine biome (ENVO:00000447); feature: marine epipelagic mixed layer (ENVO:xxxxxxxxx); material: "saline water (ENVO:00002010), including plankton (ENVO:xxxxxxxx)" | depth 150 m
CCATCAAAATCCTCCCCAACTGTTTTAAGCATTTCCTCGGCAAAATATACACAGCCGTAACCTGTAGCTTCAGGACGAATCAGAGATCCTCCCCAATTCAATCCTTTTCCAGTCATAACACCTGTAAATTCATTCCTTATTCGTTTATACTGACCAAATAAATATCCAATCTCGCGTCCACCTACTCCTATATCTCCAGCAGGGACATCGGTATCAGCACCAATATGACGATAAAGTTCTGTCATAAAACTCTGGCAAAAACTCATAACTTCATTATCAGACCTTCCTTTTGGATCAAAATCTGCGCCCCCTTTACCACCGCCCATAGGTAATGTTGTTAAACTATTTTTAAAGACCTGTTCAAAACCTAAAAATTTTAATATAGAGAGGTTTACTGAAGGATGAAATCGCAAACCACCTTTATAGGGACCAATTGCTGAATTAAATTCTACGCGAAATCCACGATTTACTTCTATATCTCCTAGATCATTTCGCCATGGAACACGAAACATAAGAACCCTTTCAGGTTCTACAATGCGATCTAGAATACGCGCATGAACATAATGTGGGTTATCTTTTAGAAAATCCCATAATGACTCTACCACTTCACTAATAGCCTGATGAAATTCCAATTCACCTTGATTACGCATTTTTACTGATCTAATAAAGTCTTCTACAGAAGAATACATATTTTATCTCCAAATATAGATTTGCATTAGAGTAAGTTAAGTAGAACTTTATAGCGTCCAACACAGTTTTTATTGCTAATTCCCATTGGTATTCTAATAATGATCCAGCTAATTTTTCGGGTAGTATTTTTATAAATTCAATCTGGCGGAGTAGCTCAGCTGGTTAGAGCAGTGGAATCATAATCCACGTGTCGGGGGTTCGAGTCCCTCCTCCGCTACCAAACTTTCCCTGATTAGAAACCCCACTATTTTGTGGTGTTTGATGTTTAAATATCGGTTCTATTTAAAAAAACCATCTTCATAGTCTTCCAATCAAGAATATCTAAACATCGTTTTCCTATTGTAACAGATTTATAATACTAAGGTTAAGATAATTAATCACGACCACATATGTATTCATCTTAAATGAATTGTACTGGTGAGCACATAAAAGACTACTTCTATTATAAATCATATCCCAGAAATTTAGTATAATAATTTAAAAGGATAAGTTTGAATCTGTTTTAATGATTATGCATCCCAGGGTACTAATGATGAAGCCATTATCATTAGTCCTATGAATGCTTTGAGCAGCTATACCATCATCAAGGAATATCTTTAGGTCCATAGTCTCTTCACCTTCACCCCATTTGTATAGCCATATATCTTTATTACCGAATGGGTATGTAGCAAAAACATAACCTCCAGAATGAGTATTTTCCAATGCCATCTCCGTCCCAGCTTCAAAGTGATATAATCCTGGCAATCTTGTTTCATCTAGTTCATTACCTTCCTCATCGATATCTAAAATCACCACCTTTGTTTGGCTATCACAGTTACTGAGATTACGATTATGTTTGCATTTTTGCCCTAAAACCACATACCCTTCTTGGTTAGCACTTACGATATCCATTCCTTTTTCAAGGAAATCTCCACCGTAAGTCTTTTCCCATTTTACAACACCATTTGTACCAGTTTTAACTACCCAAATATCCTTCCAGTATCTAAAATTAAAAGAGCAAGGATATGGTGATTCACCATGACTCTTCTCTCCTACTATTAATAGCTTACCATCATTTGATTCAATAATCTTTCTAAATATGTCATCCGGACATTGTCCACCATAAAATTTTGTTTTGAGGACTGACCCAGACGGACTCATTTTCACCATAATCGCCTGTCCTTCTTTCCCAGTATTATTTGGATCGATAACTGGTCCCCCACCAACCAGATAAAAATTTCCATTACTATGTTCCATTGCATCTTCATAATATGGGTGCTTACCAGTATTACCTAGCACACCTCGCTTTTCCCATTCCATTGTACCATTTGCATCTGTTTTCAAGACACCTTCCCAACCAGCAAATAGATAACCACCATCGCTGGTTTGAATAACGGCTCTATTTCCCCACCAGTCATCCATATTATATGTTTGTTCCCACTCTTTTTCACCATAAGGGTCTGTCTTCATTAACCAAGCACTACCATCATTACAACCTGCAATAATATAACCACCATCAGTCGTTTGCTTAGCATCAATACTACCAGAACATCTATTCTCAGGTTCAACATTTTTAATGAATGTTGTCATTATTATGGATGTATTGCAACTTCCATCATCGAACGTTGCATTGCTATCGTAGTTATAAGAGGTGCTGTCGGTACAACCACAAATATTATCTCCACCCCAAATACCAGCGCAATCTTCTATACAATCATTTGTGGTATCACTATCACAAACACCACAATTATCTTCAATTGAATTTCCATTAATATTCCCAGCACAATCTTTGGACAGCTCTTGCTCTTCTTCACAGCTCCAAAAAACCAACCCAATGATCAGTAACGTTTGTAAATATCTACAAATATTAAAATCCACCTATCCGCCGAAATTCAAATTCAAAGCCAATGAGAGATCTAATGAATTAAGTCCAATTCAGATCCATTGTTTAACCTATTTAAACCAATACTTACTAAATCTAATTTCAGTAACTTTAATAATCAAATTCATCAAATCTAGGATATTTATTTTTTAAATATAAAACAATCTTTTCTTCAGGAATTTGTTTTTCAATTAAACCATCGTTCCAATTCCCATGAATTTTTTTACCATTAACAATCAGCATTACTCCATTTCCATGCATAATTCCATCTTTCCATTCTCCTATGTAACTATTCCCATTTTGAAATTTCTGTTTTCCTAATCCATGTTTTTTACCGTAATTCCAAGTACCAATATATTTCTCTCCCAATTCATTATATAACTTACCTTCTCCGTGTCTTCTATTTCGGTTAAACTCTCCATTATAGTGCTGACCATCAGGAAATTTTTCTTCACCGTTTCCTGAAAAATAATCATTTTTAAAGTTTCCTGAATATTCATAACCATTTATAGCGGTATATACTCCTTTACCATCAAGTGTATCAAAATTTAATTCACCATTGAATTTTGAACCATTATAGTATGTATAAACACCATCCCCATGCATATCTCCATCTTTCCACTCTCCAATATATTTTGCTCCGCTACTAAATAAAAATGTTCCCTTGCCATCCATCTTTCCATCTTTCCAGTTCCCAGCATAATTAGCATCATAAGGCCAATCATAAGAAGAAAACTCTCCCTTTCCATTACGTCTACCCTTTTTATATTGTCCAAAATATTTGTACCAATCACTCTTAATGATTCCATTTCCGGTCCACTGCTTATCATTCTTCCATAGACCCTCCCATTTATCTCCATCAGGATAAATTAGCATTCCTCTACCTTGTCGTTTTCCATTTCTAAACTCCCCCTTATATGTGCTACCACTCCCGTCTAACCAGGTTCCAGTTCCATCATCACAATCACCTTCTATACAACCGTAGAATTGAATATTTGGACCGCAGGAAATATGAAAAGAAAAAATTAATCCCGATATAGCTAGATTTCTGTTAAACATAATAGAGAATATCAATTCATTTATTTCTTGTACAAGGATCGGGTTTTAAGAGGAAATCAGTTTTCCACAATGAATACACCCTTTGCTTCTCCCTCATACCAGTTTTCCAATCCTGCAGGAACGTCATACTCATTCACAAGGTAATGCAGATCACCATTAAGCCAATAGCAGGCACTCAGGTAACTATAATTATAGCTGGTATCCCGGGTTGCTACACCTACAACAATTTTATTGTCGTTTGCCACACGAATATCATAAGCTTCACCTGTTCCAAAATCAGTCATGGGGCCTCCTTCCAGATCACGAATATTTTTATTTTTCCAATACTGTGGGAATGTTCCACCAGTGGTCTCTTCCTGACCCCAAAATTCATACCAGTCAGTAGAGCCTGCAACATAGACATCATCACCATATATGGTAATTCCCCATCCCTTTGAACCATAAATATCCATACTTGAACCGCCCAAAAATAGGTCGGTCCTGGTGGTATGTCGCCAATACGCAGCTTTTGGTGGATACCCTGAAAAATTATCTAGTGTAGTTGTATATCCAGCATAATACCTCATGGTGCCATCCATAATAGCAATATCATTGACTTCTCCATCTCCACCACTGGGGCGTGGAAGATTTGACCTGTTTCCATTTTTCCAAAAGCATGGGATATAAGCATGATTACTCATGTAGTAACCTCCAACATAGACGTCACCATTATCACGAACTGCAACTCCAAATGACTGCGAGTCTGCATTAGTTGTCAGATTAATTTTCACTCCATTTTTCCAGTAGCACGATCCGCCATTAAACCAACCGGCGATATAAATATCATTCCCATACACAGCGATCGCTTCTCCTTCCCCGCCATTACCTGGAAGATCGTACCGCTCCTGATTGATCCAGTAGCATGCTCCAGCAGCGGTCCCAGATGTGTAGACATCTCCATTACTTACTGTAATATCTGTTGCCCAACCATCGCCAGGCAGTTCATATCGCACACCATCTACCCAATAACAGCTTGTATAAACACCTTCTGAGTTATAAGAGCTACCTACGATATATACTGTATAACCTTCAATTATATAAGAATTGCATATACCATCATTATTATCATCAGGACCATCATTGGAAGGATCATTGTATCCTGAAGAACAATCATCGCAACCATCTTGATCAGTATCCCGACAGTATTTGTTATCATAAGGATGTGAATCATTCTCATCCTGAACACCATCCCCGTCCTTATCATTATCACTATCATCACATATGCCATCATTATCAAAATCGTTTGTCACTATCGCTCCTTCTAAACACGTATCACATGCATCGTCATCAAAAACACAAGACCGGTTATCAAGTGTTGCTGATGGATTATAGTTACAGGCTGAAGGGTCCATACATCCACACTCATCACAGGTACTCCACTCTGCACCAGTAATTGTACCCATATTGCCATTATTGCTTGCATCTGAAAGAATATTTCCTTCTCCTTCATTCATTCTCCAATATCCCTTTAGACCCGTTAGAGACGTATACTCTTCAGAGTGTACAGAAGCATTGGTTAAATTATATCCTGCATTGTAAATCTTTCCTATTTCTTCAGGTGTGAGTGCTCTATCCCATATGGCTACTTCATCCATTGCTCCTGCCCAATAGTTGCCATTACTATACCTGCCGATATATGTATTGCCGGTTGAATTTTGCGTTGGAACATCAGTTTCAGAATCAACCTGTATACCATTTTTATATAATACCATCGTACCTGAGTCAACATCAGGATCATAAGTAACCGATACAAATGTCCACACTCCAGTCGGTAAGGAATCAGTGTCCTGGACAATTTTGTAACTGTTATTATGTCCCGCAGATAATTTTGAATTATATCCTTGCATATCAGGAGCCCATAAAGCATGATTTTTTTCCCCTGAAATAATATTATTTGGCGAACCATAACTATATTTTCGATTTACCCATGCTGCTTTTGTATAGGCACCCTCAGGGAAGATTTCACCAAAATCTACATAATCAGGTCCATTAAAATTGAGATAAAAGTCACCATTGTCTATGTAATGTACACAAGTGCCATCATCAAACGTTGCACTGCTTAAATAATTCACCGCGGTACTATCTGTACATCCACAGATAGTATTTCCACCGCTAACACCTGAACAGTCATCCAGAATATCTTGAACAGATTTCTCACAACTAAGCAAAAAGAGTAAAATCCAGCAAAATAAAAGTTTTACATATATTTTCAATATGGATTATTTATATTGTTTAGATTTTAATTACTTCCATTATAATTCATAACCCAGGGAGATACCAATATCAATCCATCCGGTATAATCTTTATCAGGTCTTTGAACTGTATTAAACCTTACAGCTCCACGAACTTCAAGTGGCCCCCAGTAGGGGAGGTCAATATTTAATCCACCGACAAATCCATTTCCTTTATGGTATATTCCCGTAGCAGCAGTAACGCTTAAACTTGCTGCATTAATAAAGAAACCAGAATTAATGCCCACTTGATAAGCAATGCCTTCAAATAATGCATTATTACCACCTATGGACTGGGTTGATTCAAACTTATATTTCATAATCTCAAAATCAAGGGTAGTGTATGTAAAACCAAATTGAAAACCCAAAGGAGTACCAATTGATAAACCATAAACTGGATATTTCCTATCGTACTGCTCAAATGTTTTTGCGGTATATACAGGTACTCCTCTATAAGCATTAAAACTAAAGTTTAGATATAATTCTTCTTTACTATCAAAATCTATGGTAATGACGGATGCTTCTTCTTCCTGCTCTTGAGAATGAAGAATAGAAAATGGTAACAATAATATTATAATAAAATATTTTTTCATTTTAGAATTTTTCCTGTTTTGTACCTATAAATTTAAATTAGTTGTTTATGAATTTATTGATAATATTTCTAGGCTAATTGCTATTTCAATAATCATTGATTACTGATTAATATCCTACGCGTCCAAGGGAATCAGTCTTAACCAGCCAATTTACCCGATCGCTTCCAAAAGAGTATGATTTACCTACCACCATATATCCATTATCATAGCCTTGAGCTACACCATAGGATTCATCTTCCTGATTTCCTCCATGTATTTTATTCCATAGCAACTGCCCACTATTGGCATCAATCCCCCAAATTCTATAATTAAATGGCGAACCCGAACTGTTCCGGCTATAGCCAGCAGCAACAATAATATCTTCATTTTCCGTAACCGTTAGAGATGTACCTGTATCATAATTTCCACCACCATGATTTGACTGCCAAATAATATCTCCAGAAGAAGATACACGCATTACCCACAGATTTAGATTTGTTTTAGAAAGGGATTTTTTTCCTACAAGGATATAAGTGTCATCTGACAGTTTTACAATATTCTGAGCTTCATCCCAATAATTCCCACCCAATTCATGCGACCATTCAATATTCCCACCTGCATCTGTCTTAACCACCCAGTACTTATCATACCACTCAAAAGTCCTTGCTGGAAGCTTGTTTCCTGCCAATACAAATCCACCGTCATCCGCTTGAACTACACCCCAAAAACTGTTATTTGGTGTATTTGATGTACCGAAACGCTTTATCCACTGTACATCACCCCCTTCAGACATCCTTAATATATAAGCCTTACCTTTTTGATTATGAGGTGTTAACGGATCCCCTCCTGCACCACCCACAACAATATAATCTCCTTCAGATGTCTCGATCACATCTTCTATAAAGTGGTTAACCGAGTACGATAATTTAGAATACCATTCCATTATTCCATTGGAGTCAGTCTTGATTATATTATACTTCCCACCAATTATGTATCCTCCATCAGATGTGGTATTGACAGAGTTTCCCCAGTGTTCTCCACTTATTTCACCGTAAGATTTACTCCAAATCTCATCTCCTGATTCATCAATCTTTAGTAACATTGTTTTGCTACCAAATATTCCGCAAATAACAAAGCTGCAATTCCCAGATCGTATAATATCATAGCCCGCCGTACCAGAAATGACCTTTGTATATGTTGTATCAATATCACAATAGATACAACTTCCGTCATTTTCATTAGCTGTACTGTCAAAATTGGAAGATGTTCTATCTGTACAACCATATACGGGGGTCTGAGAACTATTGCTCAGATTTTCACCACCACAATGACAAATCAAAAATGATAATAAGATTAAATTGATAAAATAGAAAATTCTATTCATCATTTATTTTTTTAATAAATAGCAACACCAGTAGCATCACCAAACTGCCATTCGGCATCTTCTAACTGATGGCGCTGACCATTTACATAATAAATTGGGAAATAAGGTAAACCAAGCTCATAATCATATTCATTTGAAACATCAGGTGCATAATATCCTACAGAGATTTTAATCCCTTCTTGAACTGCAATATCCCAAAGATTATGTTCTTCCACCAGGGCACTTGGGCCACTCAGTTCATGTGTATTTCCATTTCTCCATTTAACGGCAACCCAATTTTTATTAATAATAAAATTGTGACCTGCAAGATAAACATCATTCCCATCTAAAAATATACCGAAAGCTTCAGATCCATGACACGTACCGTATGAAGTTCGCCTAGCCATATTAACGCGATTTCCATTCTTCCAGTAACATGCATTCCATTTACCGGTAGAAGCATTCTCAACATATCCAGAAATATAGAAATCATTACCTTTAAATGCGACATCATTGCCTTCACCAAATAAATTGGTCCCATGTAAATCATTTAGGTTTCCATTTTTCCAATAACAAGCTATGGTTGCGTGATTTTTAATTCTCCATCCTGTAACATACACATCTCCATTATTAACACCTATCCCATATGCAACAGCATCCATTGCAGTTGTTGTTAAATCTGTTCTTTCTCCATTTTTCCAATAACAAGCCACAGGCGTACCAAAAAAGTTTGCATCTGTGAGAAGGGTACCTGCAATGTAAACATCTCCTTCATAAACATATATACCGCCAACTTCAACATTATTTCCACCCTCAAGGTCAAACCTTTCACCATTTTTCCAGTAGCAATAAGATCCATTCCATCCTGTTTCATCTGTCCAGTTACCGCTAATATAAATATCTCCATCCACCACCTTTATATCCTGAGCAGATCCATAGTCAAGATCAATGCGTGCTCCATCCTTCCAATAACAAGCAATCGGAGTTGTTTCTATACTATCTGAATAAAATCCACATATATAAACGCTTTTCCCATTAAAAAGTGTATCTAAAGTTGAAGATGTTAATGATGAATAGGATTCATTTTGTTCAGCCTGAATAGCAGCTTCTTCTTCGCATTGGAACAAGAAAATGGATAAAGGAAGTATGTATATATATATATTTGTTTTCATTAATTATAAGTCTGTAAATATAATAAAATTATAGGAAAAAATTATAATCGTTCAATCATCCAGCAAATTTATATCAGGATATTTGTTTTTTAATTTTTCTATCACAAGATTACTCTCATCTGGCTTATCCAATTTCCCATTAAGCCACAAACCCGCTTCCATTTCATCTCCTGCTTTAATTACCACACCATAGCCATTTCTCATATTATTGTCCCACTCACCAGTATATTTATCACCGCTGGACCAGAAATAAGAACCAAATCCTTTTCGAATTCCTTCAACAAACTGACCCGTATATTTTTCTCCAAATGAATTATTAAATGTACCAAATCCAGTTTGTTTCCCATCAGTGAATTCACCATCATAAATATCACCATTTGGAAATGTAAATTTCCCTATACCGTTATAAACACCATTTTTGAACTCACCTTCATATCTTTCACCTTTTGGATTAATAAAAGTACCTGCACCATTGTGCTCACCTTTTTGAAATTCGCCATCGTATACATTCCCGTTCGCGTAATTCATTTTTCCAGATCCATGGAATAAACCATTCTCAAAATAACCAATATATTTATCACCACTAGGAAAAAATATTGTACCCTTACCATGTTTGTTGTCATTTTTAAACTCACCCATATATATCATTCCATCCAAAGAACGAAGGGAACCTTTTCCAATTTTTTCACCATCCTCATACCTCCCAGAATATTGATCGCCATTAACATAAAAATATTTTCCCATACCATGGTATCTATTTCCTGAAAATCCACCTTCATATCGTTCTCCGCTGACAAATCTAAAGGTCCCTTTACCTTCTCTTCTATCACCGATATACTCTCCATCATAAATATCGCCATTAGCAAATGTATAAATTCCGCTGCCATGTTTATTATTTTTTTCCATTTGTCCAATATAGCTATCTCCATTGGCATAAGTGTAGGTTCCTTTGCCATGGGCATACCCGTTTAAAAAACTACCTTCAAAAATATCTCCATTTGCAAATATACATTTTCCAGGCCCATGATATTTACCTCCCTGCATGCTACCACTATATTTTTCTCCGTTCGCTAATGTAACTTCCCCATTTCCATTCTCTTTACCATTTTGATATTCTCCTACATATTGTCGACCATTAGGTGCTCTAAATTTTCCAGTTCCATGACGCCGGCCATTTTTATATTCTCCTTCATATTTTCGACCATCTTTGAAAATATAAATACCATTTCCATGCTTCACACCATTAATATACCCTCCTTCATAAGTGTCTCCATTATCAAACAAGTACGTTCCAGTACCATGTTTTTTCCCATCTTTAAACTCACCAATATACCTTGCACCATAATCATAGAGATAAGTACCTACACCATTTCTGCAATTACCCTCAATACAACCTGTTTTTTCCTGAGCCAGAACAAAATCGAATACACATACAAAAAAAAGCAACCCAATAATTGAACGAACTACTGTTCCTGTTATTTTCACTGTTTACCTCTTTTATTTCATCAAAATCAATTTTCGAGATTCTGAATAGCTATCGAATTCAATATTATAAAAATATATTCCACTTGCCATTGATGCACCATCTATAACAATCTCATTGGTGCCTTCCATCCATTTATTATTTATTAACTCTTTGACTGTTCTCCCGCTTAAATCGTATAACTTCATATTGACCAATCCAGGATAACTTAATTGGAAACGAATAATAGTTTTGGGATTGAATGGATTTGGATAGTTTTGAGCAATTGTAAATCTCACAGCATGTAAGTTATTGTAATTAACAGATTTCAAAATTTGTGTACTATAATGTCCGACATAAACAGAATTTAAATAATCTTCAAAACCTTCAGGAAAACTATATTGAGGCTGATCAAGATCTGGTATCTGGTATAGTAGATATACATCATCATCTGTTGCTTTATCTGATAAATGTGGAGTTAATTCAATTATCCTATTCTGAATTGTTTCAGATATGCTCGAAATATTCTGAATATCTGACCAGGATTTCCCATTATCCGCAGAGCGTGAAATAAATAGATCCACATCTCCAGGTATAATCTGTGTACTATCATCTGAATAATAGTATTTTGTTCCAGCAAATCCAGCATACCATATTACATTACTGTTTTCATCGTGGCTCATAGTAATATTTGGGTAAAAATACTGTTCGGGTCCAAATTCCCCTGAAAGCAGAGACATATCTTCAACCCAGTCTCCATAATAAGTATCGGACATATCATGCACCAGACTTGCATAGCCAGTATTTGGATCTTGTATTGGATCAGGAAAATAAAAATGAATCATTCCTGCTCCACCAAAATCTCCTTCAATGTAATGCATAGTGTCTGCAACACCGTTATTATCTAAATCGGCACATCCATTTTCATAGTATATCCCTTCTGAATCTGTAAAAGATGTATCTGGGCATATATAAAACCAGGCAGGTATATTTACATGAAGTCCACCGCTTCGATCTGTACGTACATCGTACTCATACCAAAAAAAGAAACCCGGAGTGGGGACAAAAGGTCTAGGGTCACCTTCATAATAAATTTTATCCTGATAATTAAGTTTAACTGAGTCACCTTCCCATGTATTAATTAATGAGTCAGAAAGACTAGTCATCAATTGATCTCTCAGAAAAAAATATTTTTCTCCATAGTCTCCTAATGGACCAGAATCTCCATTATCACCAGTCCATGTAGCGCCGTAATTTTCAGTTTTTCTAAAAAAAATAGTGGGTAAGGTTGGGTCATGCGTTTCTGATAGATTATTCATTCCGCGTTGAACCATATAACCAATGCCATCATCGTTGATATGGAAATCTGGGCTTCCGACACTCCCGAAAGCGAAAAGGGTATCACCACTTGCATTTACAAAACCAGGATCATACATGATTGAATAACTTGAATTTATCTCACCTTGATAATACGAGAAATTAGTATTTGGATCATTTCTGAAAAGTACATATCTGCCGTCATCACCTCTACCCTCCTTAAACATGGCCAAGACTACAGGCATATTTGGATGTTCAACCATAAAACTATGACTAAGTGTTAGATCCCTAGGATATCCGTCTACATAGCATCCATCTTGAAGGCCTGAAAGCGGCATCAAATCTTTTGGTTCTAACTGACCTGGGATTTCAGCATATTCAGCATCAAATAGATCTGATTCATCCCATAAATACATTGCGCGACCGCCTAAGCCAGAACCGTCAGTTGTAGCATCTCCAAAACACTCTGTATCGCCTGTAATTTCATTCCATATAACGGAAGCCCTTCCATTTTCAGACAATATTGCATTAGGATATCTACCTGCCCCCATATCAGGATTCAGTGTATAGGTTTTTGGAAACCATTCATATCCATCATTGGAAAGAGCTACACCTATAAATCCCGAATTAAATGGCTGTTCCACATCTATCATTCGATAGGTGGCTATAATACCCTTTCCAGGTACAAATGCGATTGGGTTTGTACTGCCTATATACATACCATAACCATTAAAAGAATTTGCCAGATATGTTGACAAAAAATGATCTGTGTTTCTATCCCTAAAAACTAATGGTATAGTTGTATCCATATTGTAGTTAGATGCCTCAAGAGGCTTCTCATTAATAAATGGTTTTTCCCTTATAAATTTCCGATGATTAGGGAATCTTTTATGAGAATGTATATTTTCAGCTCCAAGATTTGAAATTAGAATTATAGTGATGATTAGAAATGTAGACACTGGAAAATATTTATTAGTTTTACATAATACAGTATTCATCAGCTATTAAGAACCAAAAGTATTTTATAAATTGAAAACATTAATGTACCAACATCATTTTCTCGTGTGCTCTGTATACCTTTTTACCAGTATTCGGATTAATAGCAGTTAATCGTACAAAATACAATCCTGAAGCTGTTTTGCGACCGAAACTATCCTTTCCATCCCATAATGCACTATGTCGTCCCGGAGGTTTTGTAGCCTGGATCAGTTTACGCAAATTTCTTCCCCTAATATCATATATCTCTAATCGAATCTTTGCCCAATCTTTTAAGTCAAACACTATAGTGGTATTTGCATTGAACGGGTTTGGATAATTATGCAGTAATTTATACTCGACTGGAAACACAGTTTCAGAATCTCCTTCATCTGTAACTAGATGCAATCGATGGGATGCTATCGGAGACCAGGTAGAATTATCAGTATAGCCTCGAACCTGCCAGGTAAAAGTTCCTTGAACCAATTCCGCTTCCGCCAACATAGAAATTAATTCCTGGAAATCTACGGAAATACTACTACCATCTACTTGTACACTATAAGTTAAAGAATCAATTGTACCATTTTCATTCAAGTAAGGTAAACTCACAACAAACTCGTATGTCATATTCTCTGTAACGATATCATGAGAAAGATTCCAACTAAATTCAATACTGTCACCTAAAGTTTCCATCACCAAAGTGGAATCATTTCTTGGCTCCAAAGGTGCAATTCCTACATCATTGGAACCTGGTGTAAATGATAAGTGAGGTCTAAGGCTAACACTGTTTTCCTTACTGCAAAACTCCGCCCTCCCATTGCTTCCCATAAGAGCGAGAGCAAAAGAATACTCCCCAGGTTCGACTATTACATTACTGACATCCACAACTACCGATCTGTCGCGTCTAATATTCAAAAGAGTATCAATCGGGGAACCCAAGGAACGGTTAACAGTACCTATATTACCAGATGTTTCTCTCTCATGCCATGATGTATTGTTGAACCGATATATAACTACATCAGCGCCTTGAGGAGAAGCAACTGGTACATAAAGGTTAAGCAAAGTCTCCCAGAATTCATCTACCCCAGCTTCTACAGTAAATTTCAAAAATACACTTTTCGATGCTGAAACAGTTAATAGATTTTCCTGCTTCGGGGTTAAAATAGTAGTGAGATTATTCGCAACTGAGCGGTCATTATCAGGTTCAATCATATTTGCAACCTGAAAAAACCAGCTACCGCCACTTTTCCCACCCACTGATACACTCCAGGAGTAATTTCCGCCAGGATGAAACGGTCCATTGTATACATTATTGGGATACTGGAAGGATTCTATATTATTAATTCCTGGACCA
>TARA_B100000686_G_scaffold157453_1_pt1 | contig 14085 bp, 13 predicted proteins | sample TARA_B100000686 | Tara Oceans TARA_B100000686 (sample SAMEA2622733) | marine metagenome | biome: marine biome (ENVO:00000447); feature: marine epipelagic mixed layer (ENVO:xxxxxxxxx); material: "saline water (ENVO:00002010), including plankton (ENVO:xxxxxxxx)" | depth 150 m
CAAAGAGGGTTCGTTCTAAATACCATCTTCTGGTTCTTCTGCCAGTCACTACTTACTAAAGTATAAGGACCTGATCCGTGAGTGTTTCTAGAAACATAAGCAGTAAGTTTTCTGCCTTTAAGCCCAAGTTCCTTGATTTTGTGACTGATTGGATGCGCATAACGTGTTAAGTTTGATTCAAGACCATTATCCGCTTTATGGTTGTGCCAGCGAAGAGTATAATCATCTATACATTCCGCTTTTTTTGTAGGTCTAAAGAAATAAGCTTGACGTTTTGATTTTTTCACTCTGTTAAGAGCAAAAACAGCATTAGAACAGTTCATTTTAGAACCGTCAGAGAAACGTACACCTTTTCTCAACTTAAAAATTACTTCTTTATGACTCTTCTTCGCCCAACTTGTTGCCAACCATCCTTCTTTCTTACCTGTTTTGGTGCTCACGTTTAGAAGGGAATCATAAGCCCATCTCCATACCATAGCACCAACATAGTTGGATACTTTGTGTGGATCCATTGTAGGGGGCTCACCCCTAAGCGCGATAGTTACTGTGCCGCCTGCATCTACAGTTTGTACGGGCATGACAACCGCAAAACTCAGCAACAGGATAGCTAAAACAAACAATTTCTTCACTTTTGCTACCTCCATTTAGAAAAAAAAGCCCCTGCTTAAAAAACAGGATGTAAAAAAACTCAACTGAATATTGAATAATTAAAAGGAATATTAAACTTCTCTAAAGATATAGTCAATACGTTATTTTTTAACCGGGTGTTGAAATTTATTGAATAGATTTTTAAATTTTTACTTACTCATTTTTATTTCCCAATGTGATAGCATGTATTCTTCAAATTTTATCTTTAAAGTAATTCTTTTATAAAAATTTTTTATCTCAATTTTATAAACGGAAGGAAGGCACGTATGGCAGAAGAAAAAGTTATAGGTTCTTGGTTTCGATATTTCCCTGATCATTACCTATGGTCTCAGTTAATGAGCGGAGAGATTAATTTGTCGCCTATGGGAGGGACAAATTTTTATGAAGTAGATCAGATAGGAAAAAGGCTTGCAGATAAGGTTGGAGACGCTGAAGCATGGCATGAGGCGTGGTTGTGGATGGCTGATAAAACACTCGAACTTGCAGAAGAAGAGGAAAAAAGGGGACATTTACGAACTTCTTCTAGTGCTTATATACGAAGCGCAATATACCGTTACACTTGTGAGCGTTTTGTGCACCCAGATGATCCCAGAAAGGTACAGTCTTATCGTGACTTACTGCCCCATTATGAGAAGGGTATGAAATATCTTATATCTGGGTTTGAGCGTGTAGAAGTGCCATATGAAGACACAACCCTTTCAGCATACTGGTTGCCTCCTAATTCTGAAAATACCACTAATCCGGCAGTTGCTTTTTTCGATGGGCTAGATGGCTCTAAAGAGTTTACTGTTTTATGGGGTGGTTTGTCTTTAATTGAGAGAGGAATTGGTGTTTTATGCGTGGATGGCCCTGGACAGGGGGAAACTTTAAGATTGAAGAATATCCCCAGTAGGCATGATTATGAAGTCGCAGGGACTGCTGCATTTGATTTTCTTGAAAAGAAAGAAGAAGTAGATTCTTCTAGAATAGGCGTCATGGCTATGAGTATGGGCGGATATTACGCCCCCCGTATTGCAGCTTTTGAACATCGTTATAGTGCCTGTTTGACTTGGGGAGCACATTTTGATTACCACGAAGTGTGGGTACATAGACGAAAAGTTCTCGAATCTGGAGGCACGATTTCATCATCTGCAATGTGGCAATTGCCATGGGTTTTAGGGACTCCTGATATGGATAGTGCCATGGAGAAATGTAAAAATTATACATTAGCAGGAGTGGCTGAAAAAATTCAAATGCCCATCATGATAACACATGGACAGGACGATAATATTGTTCCTGTTGATATGGCGCATCGTTTGTACGAGGCCTGTGGCTCAAAAGAGAAAGGTTTGAAGGTTTTCACTGTGGAAGATGGAGGAAGCCAACACTGTGTAATTGATAATCTTTCTATGGCATCGAATTGGATTTCCGATTGGTGGATGGATCAATTTGGAACTAAAGATATTTTAAATTAATTTAAATTATATAATGGGGATAAAAAATGACAGAAGAAACCAGAGAAGAAAAAGTTAAACGTATTACGGAGAGAATCCATGGAGACAGAGGATTCGTTTATGATGTTCTTGGTTTTGGTGCGGAATTAGATCCCGATTATTTTGAAGTATACTCACAGATGCACTGGGGTTTCTTTAAAGAGAAGCCAAGGCATCTTGATCCTAAAACAAGAGAGTTGATCGAAATAGGCTTATTGGCTTTTAAAGGCATGAAACACGAAGTTTATACGCATACGAAGAAAGCTCTCCGATTGGGAGCTACAATGGAAGAAGCTTTAGAAGCGTTTGAAGTAGCAAGTATAGGAGGAGGAGCCCCTGTTTTAATGGAAGGCTTATATGCACTAAAGAGAATTCATGATGAACAAAAGGAAGAAGATGAGAAATAAATTCTGAATAGTTTATGTTTTGGAGTTGCGTAAAAAGTAAATTTTGATTATTCATGTGAAATTCATACATTTTGTGTAATTTTATTTCGAGGGGCACAAATGCCACCAGAAAAGAATCTAGCAAAAGAAGAGCTTGGAAAAATTTATCAGGATATGGTCCGAATACGTTGTTTTGAGGAGAAGGCGTACGAACTATTTAAACTTGGAAAGGTTGTAGGTGGAATTCATGTAAGTGTAGGCCAAGAGGCATGTTCTGTTGGTGTGTGTTCTTTGTTAAATGAGAACGATGGAATTTTAACTACGCATCGAGGACATGGTCATTCCATAGCAAAAGGCACTCGTCTTCCCGAGATGATGGCTGAACTTTACGGGAAAACTACAGGTCTTTGCAGATCAAAGGGTGGTTCTATGCATATTGCTGATGTTTCGAAAGGACACTATGGAGCGCACTCAATAGTAGGTTCAAATATGCCGATGGCTGCAGGGGTTGGTCTTGCATATCATTTTGAAAAGAAACAGCAAGTAGTCGTTGTTTTTTTTGGAGATGGAGCTGCTAATCAGGGAAGTTTTCATGAATCTATGAATCTATGTTCTATATGGAAACTCCCAGTGATCTTTTTTTGTGAAAACAACCATTACGCTTCAAGTACTCAAGTTGAATATGCAAGTTCTGTAGAGGATATCAGTGTTCGTGCGCAGAGTTATAATGTCCCAGGAGTAACTGTAAACGGAATGGATGTGTTGGAAGTTCGTGAAGTTGCGGATCAAGCGATTGAAAGAGCTCGAAAGGGAGAAGGGCCAACTTTAATTGAAGGGAAAACGTACCGCTTTTACGGACATTCAAGATCGGATCCCAAGTTTGGTTTATATCGAAGTGAAAAAGAATGGGACAAATGGAAAGAACGCGATCCACTTCTTGTTGCAGAAGAAAAATTAGGAATATCTCCTGAAGAAAAAATAAAACATTGGGGTATAGTAGAAAAACAAATTGCGGATGCAGTTGCTTTTGCGGAAACTAGTCCGGAACCTTCCGATGAAGAAGTTTTTGAAGATCTTTATGCATAGGGATTAATTGAAGTTATGGAAATAACATTTGCGGAAGCTCTAAATCAAGCGATGTTTGAAGAAATGGAGAGAGATGAAAAAGTCTTCTTAATGGGAGAAGACGTTGCTTTATCTGAAATTTCCCCTGCAACAGCTGGTCTATCTGAAAGATTTGGAACAGAAAGGGTGAGAAATACTCCTATTAGTGAGCTTGGATTTACGGGAGCTGCCGTCGGTGCAGCGATGGCAGGATATCGGCCTATTTTAGATATGCGACGAATTGATTTTATGATGTTATCTATAGATCAAATAGCAAATCAGGCTGCTAAATTAAGATATATGCTAGGAGGGCAAGTTTCCATTCCACTCGTAATACGTGCACCGGAAGGTGGAGGAGTGCAAAATGGTCCTACTCACAGTCAGTGTCTTGAATCCTGGTTCTTACAAGTTCCGGGTCTAAGGGTAGTGATACCTAGTGGCCCGAAAGATGCTAAAGGATTATTAAAAACGTCAATTCGTGATGACAATCCAGTTTTGTTTGTTGAATATCGACAGCTATATTTAAATAAAGAAGATGTTCAGGAAGGTGACCATATAATTCCTTTTTCTTCTGCTAGTATAAAAAAAGAGGGAAAAGACATTACTCTTATTGGTCTTGGTTCTCAGGTTGAAAATTGTATATCCGCAGCACAAGAGTTAGAGACTATTGGAATTAGTGCAGAAGTAATAGATCCTAGAACTATTAGTCCTTTAGATGTTGATGGTCTATCAGCATCGGTTGAAAAGACAGGCAACTGCGTGATAGTTGAAGAAGGACATAAGCACGGAGGAGTCGGAGCAGAAATCCTCTCCTCAATTCAATCTAATTGTTTTTCTTCTTTGAAAGCACCAATAGAAAGGGTAGCAGCTCTTGATGTTCCTATTCCTGTTCAAACCAAATTAGAAAAAATCGTTCTGCCTAATTCAGAAAAGATAATTACTGCTGTAAAAAAAGTTCTAAATTATTCTTGAGATTTTATTTCGTTTCTTAAGATGCCGATATGCTCAACCTCACATTCCACAACATCTCCCGGTTTTAGAAAATAAGGTGAAGGGTCTTCGTGTTCATGTGCAACACCACAAAAAGTTCCAGATGAAATCATATCTCCTGGCTCAAGAGTCATTTGGCTATAAAAAGAGATAAGATCTGGAATTTTAAAAATCATATCCGTAAGCCTTTCATCTTGTCTTATTTCTCCATTGACTCTACACTCAACGTGGAGACTTTCTGGGTTAGGTACCTTATCTGCGGTTACAATATATGGCCCAATGGGATTAGTTGTGTCAAAATTTTTTCCTAAGAACACTCCTCCAAGAGCGTCACTTTTTTGTACCTCTCTAGCCGTTATATCATTATAAACGGTATAGCCCATAATCACATCAAATGCATTTTCAGGAGGAACATCTTTGCAGGTTGTTCCAATAATAAATGCGACTTCTACTTCGTAGTCTAATTTTTGTGTTTGTTTTGGATATAGAACCGGATTTTCATGTCCAATGAGGGTTGATGAAAAACGAGGTGCTCCAGGAACGTTGGCTGGAACCTTGTTCCCAGTATTTTCTACGTGCTTATTTGAATTCAATCCTGTGTGGAGGAATTTTCCTGGTCTTGGAATCGGTGGTCTGAGACGTACCATATTCGAGTCAATAATACAGTTTTCTTTTTCTGGTCCAAGGACATCTTTGTTTTTTGCTGACTCCTCTTCTGCATATTTAAGAGACAAACTTGCTACTTCTAAGGATTTTTTTTCTCCACACAAAAATTCACGCATGTCTCTTGGAATAAGAGCATTTGCTACAGGATAGGGACGAGGCTCCTTTTGAGTTTTAAGATATCCTGCATAACAAAGTCGTAAATCTGCTATCTTCCCATCTGATAAAACTAGTCCTAGGCGATCACCTGAAGAACCTGAGGAAAGGTTTCTATACGTAGCTAATCTCATAAAAATTCCCTTAAGAAGTTAAGTTGTTATATATTTATAATTTATGAACAATGTTTATAACTTTTAAATATGTTGGAGGTCAAGCTTTGCAATAATCTGATTGTCCAGTCCATAGGTTGGCTCAACAAGATCCATGCCAGATTCAATTTCTATTTTATTTTTGTCAATATCTTCAAAATAATATCTTAGCCATCCAGTCCATCCTCTAAATGGTTCTCGTATAACAGGTATATTTTTACTAGAAATAAAATCATGAATAGACAGAACTGTTTGGTTATCTTTTACCCTAAATGCTATCTGTTGCAGGTCATTGATTTTTTCATTTTGTGGAGATTCGCACAGTACAAGCTTTATCTCCCCTTGGGCATCTGACAAAGCATTTTTTTTATTTAAACCTGTTGTATCTACATACTCTTTCTGTTTTTGCATTCCGAAAACATTTTTATACCAGTTAGCGGCAACATCTATGTTTTTAGAATTTATAGACAAATGGGACAAGGAGTCTATAGGTGAATAGGCGGACTTATTGTTGTCTATTTCGAATTTTTCGTCGTTGTTTTTGGGAATGTTTAAGATTTCTATTAGGTTTCCGTCTGGATCTGAAATTATAAATCCTGGACATTTAAAAAAAGGGTGTATGAATAATTCTTCTAAAGAAACTGAATTTTGGTTTTGTAAATTTTTGTAAGAATTTTGAAAATTTTCTTTGGAATATATTTTAAATGAAATTTTATGGAGATTTGATTTTGTTTTATCTGAATGAAAAATTTTCATCTCAGAAGGCAATTGAACTAAAGTAAGATCATGATGGAGTGAACTATATCGCATCCAAGAAATTCCATCTGGAGCAACAAGCGATTCCTTTTCGTTTCCAGGTGGTAGATAATCAGAAACCTTAAATCCTAGAAATTGGTTATACCATTCTATCGTTTTTTCAAGATCGTTTGTAAAAAGGCCAAAATGGTCCATTTGAGCTTCTATAGGCATTAAAGATCCTTTTTAGTGAAATAGATTTAATTTTTGAATAACTTCATATTCAGAACCGTAACTATCTAGAACGGATTTCATCCCTGTTTCTATTTCTATTTTTATTTTATCCATATCCAGGAAGTAAAATTTTGTTCCACTGCTCCAGTTCTGGGGCCTAGGAGGCTGAACAATTTCGACTTTATTTTTTACAAGGAAAGCATGAGAACTCAGGAGGTCTTTTTCACTTTTAACCTTCAGCGCAATTTGTTGTAGTGTTCCCCGACCATCAAAAGAAAGATTTTTATTTAGGTATTCTTTGGAAATCTGATCGATTATAAGTTTAACTTCTCCTTGTTTATTTGTCATTTTGATAGAATCTTTTTCTGGGTTAATTTTTTCTTTAAAATTTAAATTCTTTTCATACCATTCTTTTGCAACTTCTATGTCTTTAGACCAAATAGTAATATGAGAAAGAGAATTGATTTGAGAAAAATGAGTTTCTTCTTTTCTTCCTGCTATAGAAGGATTGTATAAAATCCTAATCTTATTTTTATCTGGATCCTCGGTAGTAAATTGTAAGATTTTGGATGTTGAATCAAATTTTATTTCGCTTGTATTTTGAGATTTCGCTAGATGTTTGAAAATATTTTCAAGTGAATTATTTGAATTTGCTAAGAAACAAATTTCTTTTAAATTCGAAATTATTTCTTTCTCTTTTGTGACCACAGTCTCGTCAGGTACTTGAATAAGTGTTAAATCATGGTGCCATTTTCCATATCTCATCCATGCAATTCCATCCGGCGCTACCGGTTCTTCTGTATTCCCTTTTGGAAGATAATCTGAAAGCCTGAAGCCTAGATATTCGTTATACCAACGAATAGTTTCGTGTAGATTCTTTACATATAGGCCGAGATGATCCATTTCAATATCAAAGCCCATTGAATATTCAATTTTAAGAGACATAGAAAAATTGTATTATAAATCTGTGCATGTGTATATGATTGTTTTTTTGGCGAAAGAAAGGTAGAGTCTTAGAAATAATAATTTAAATTTACTTAGTTTCTTTTTTTTGGGTTTTGTATGAAGACATATATTATTAGAAGGTCCCTTCAGAGTATTGTAGTCTTTTGCGCGATTCTAGTTATTATTTTTTCTATGTTGTGGTTAACGGGAAACCCTGCAGAAGTTCTTTTGCCGGTAGATGCTGACCAAGAAGCTATTGATGCTCTTAGTAAGGAAATGGGTTTTGATCAACCCTTATATATTCAGTTTGGTTATTATCTGTTTGGAAATCCGCATCAAGGAACAGGTGGTCTTATACGAGGCGATTTTGGAATTTCTTCCAATCATGAGATAGATGCTCTTGAATTGGTTTTATCCCACTTTCCGAACACGATAACTCTTGCTGTCTGTGCGGTTTGTATAGCAGTTATCTTATCCATACCACTTGGCGTTCTTTCAGCTACTTTTAGAAATACTTGGATAGATTATTCGAGTTCTGTTTGTGCTATGTTTGGACAGTCTATGCCAAATTTCTGGTTTGGGCTTCTCTTGATTTTATTTTTTGCTGTTTGGTGGAAGGTTCTCCCCACATCTGGGTATGAGGACTGGACTTATTTGATCTTACCTTCGGCAACTGCTGGCATATATGCTACCGCAAGAATTACACGTATGGTCCGCTCTCAAATGCTAGATGTGCTTGAAATGGATTATGTACGTACAGCGCGTTCCAAAGGTTTGGTTGAGTATGTAGTTATTATTTTCCATGCACTTAAAAATGCTTCTATACCAATTGTAACTTTGATTGGCTTAGAACTTGGTATTTTGCTTGGCGGAACTGTTGTTACAGAAACAATTTTCTCTTTTCCTGGAGTTGGATATTTAGTTGTAGATGCAATTGCAACCCAAGATTTCCCAGTTGTGCAGGCCGCTGTTGCTCTTTTATCTCTGAGTTTTGTGTTTGTGAATTTATTCGTTGATATTTTATATGCTTGGCTTGATCCAAGAATTTCGTATTCTTAGAAAATAAGGACCTTTAATGGCAACTGCTAGCGCTAATCAAAAAAATTTAACCAATGAAGAATTAGAAGATGTTCGAGGCCCCTCAGATTTTCAGTTGGCAATGTATGAGCTTAAGGGAAGGCCCCCTGCAATTCTTGCGCTTGTTATCGTTTTTACGGTAATAACACTTGCCTTTATTCCGGGCGTTTTTGCTCCTCATAATCCTCTGATACAGAATTTGGATACGCATTTACTTCCCCCAGGAAGTGAAGTTAAGGGTAATTACTACCTACTTGGTACAGACCACCTTGGTAGAGATGTTTTAAGTAGAATTATCTGGGGTTCCAGAATCTCTTTAATTGTTGGTGTTACGGCAGTTATCTTTAGTGGCTTGATTGGAATTTCTATTGGGATAATGGCTGGTTTTTTTGGTGGATGGATAGATACAGTTTGTAGTAGAGCTTTAGACACTTTAATTTCGATTCCTTTTATACTTCTTGCTATTAGTATTGTTGCCATACTTGGACCTAGTCTGGAAGTTATAGTTTCTGTTATCGCTCTACGAACTTGGATTGTTTATGCAAGAGTTGTAAGAGGTGAAGTCCTTGCCTTAAAAGAAAATGAGTTTGTGGTTGGAGCAAGAGCAGTAGGGTGTAAAACTTTTAGAATTTTATTTTTGTATCTTCTTCCAAATGTGGTTTCTTCTTGTATTGTTATAGCTACACTTTATCTTGGAAGAATGATTATTATTGAAGCGTCTTTGTCATTTCTTGGCTTGGGTGTTCCTCCACCAACTCCTACATGGGGTGGAATTCTAGCTGATGGAAGAGGATATATTGATACTTCTTGGTGGATAACTTTTTTCCCAGGTCTTGTTCTTATGTTGACGGTTTTGTCCGTAAATCTTTTGGGTGATTACGTGAGAGATGTGCTAGATCCTAGAATGAAAAGAAATGTAGATTAATTAAAAAGTAAAACCCCTTCTTTTTTGTTAGAAAAAGAAGGGGTTTTTTATTTTAAGAGCTTAAGGATTTAGTTTTGATTTCAACCAGTCGTATATGTAGTGAGCTCCGACTGTTGAGTTGTCCGCTTGACAATGTTGTGCTCCTGTTTCATTTCCTTTAAAAATTCGGAGAGTTTTGTCTTTTGAGCCAACGGCACTCAAGAGTTTTTTTGCAGTCTTAATTGATATTTGTTGATCACCTTCACCATGAGTTAAGAGAAACGGACACCTCATTTTTTCAACTACGCCGTCAAGTTTAAATGGTTCTAGCTTTTTTAGTGCCTCATCAACCGTTTTTGTATTTAATATCCAAGTCAAATGATGACCAGGAACAGAAAGAGCCGTTTTGTATTCTGCTTCTATACGTTTCTTCCATGTTGCATGGTAATTCCAGATACCTCCCCACGCAACACAAGCCTTAAAACGTTTTTCCATACTTGCATTTCTGGGAGCGTAGTAGCCACCTAAGCTAATAGCCATAACGCCAACTTTTTTTGAGTCTACGTCTTTTCTCTTTTCCAAGTAATCGATAGCTGCGGAGCCTGCAACCTCATGGTCATGCCTTAGGTATAAATTACGAAAACGAATAGCTTCTCCATTTCCGGGAGCATCAACAGCAAGAACACTTATTCCGCGTTTTACTAAATCTTCAACTCCGAGCATATACTGAATTTCTTTTGAAATATCAAATCCATCAAAAGATACAACAACAGGTGGTCTTTTTTTTCTGGTATTTTGTGCATGTATGAAAATGGCAGGTAATTTTTTGTTTTTTTCAAAAGGTATTTCTACGTGCTCTATTTTCGGAGAATCTACTAATTTAGAATAACGTCTAAAAGAATCAAGAGATTTTTTGTAAGCCGAATTTGCAATTTTATCTTTTGGGGTTCTAAAACGTTCTCCCATTTGATAGTACATACAAGCTCTTTTATGGTATGCAGCAGCAGTCAGGTTGTTTTTCTTTTTTTCTGCATCTAATCCTAAGGCACGAATGCGATCTGCCAACTTAATCCATTCACGAAACCACGCATTATCATTGCCTAGTTTGTTATGTAAGTTTTTGCATGCACTGTGAATTTCACCCATAGTAGACGCACCCCAAAATGAGCAAGAATATGTAATACTTACTGCCGCAGACCATCTATAGTCTTCAGGGAAATAAGCGAACCATGGAGCTTTTTTTACAGCGTTCATTTAACAGACTCCTAAAATTAGAGTTATGATTTAGGCTTTTAGTTTTTCTTGAAGCCAGTCGTATATATAAGTAGTGCCAATTGATAAATTGTCACGCTGACAATGTTGAGATCCACCTTCTTTTACAGTAAAAATTTTAAATGTTTTGTCTTTTGAGCCAACCGCATTAAATAAAGATCTGGCATAATGCATGGGTTGTTGTTTGTCGTCTGCACCATGGGTTAACAAAAATGGACAACGCATTTTTTGAACCACTCCGTCAAGCCTAAAAGGGTCTAGCTTTTCTAATGCTTCTTCTACGGTTTTTGTGTTTAAAATCCATGTTATATGATGTCCTGGAACAGATAATTCAGTTTTATAGGCTGAGTCTATTCTTTTTTTCCATGTGTCGTAATAATCCCAGATTGCTCCCCAAGCTACACACGCTTTATATCTTTTCTCCATACTTGCAATTCTTGGAGCATAGTAGCCACCAAGGCTAATCGCCATAATTGCTGCTTTCTTTGCATTTACATCTTTTCTAGTTTCTAAGTAATCCAGTGCTGCTGAACCAGCGACCTCATAGTCATGACGCAAATAAATTTTCCTCATACGTATTGCTTCTCCTGTTCCTGGTCCATCCATTACCAGACAACTCATTCCTCTTCTGACCAAATCTTCAACGCCTCGCATATATTGAAGTTCTTTCGTGACATCAAGACCATCAAAAAAAACAACAACGGGTGGTTTAGATTTTTTTGTATTTTGTGCGTGAACAAACATCCCAGGCAGAGATTTTTTCCCTTCGTAAGGAACTTCTACATATTCGATTTTTGGTTGGTCAATTAATTTGCTGTATCTTTTAAAGGAATCCATACCTTTTCTATATGCGTCCAATGCTTTTTTATCTTTAGGTGTCCTGAATCTTTCCGCCATCTGATAGTATGAGCAAGCTCTTTTGTGATGCTCTGCCGCAGTAAGATCGTATCCTTTTCTCTCTGCAGAGATACCAAGCGCACGAATTTTGTCAGCCATTTTAACCCATTCTCTAAACCAAACATTATCATTCCCGAGATGTTTCTCGAGTTTTCTTCCAACTTGATCAATCTCCCCTATTTCTGATGCGCCCCATCTTGCAGCAGAAACCATTCCGCAAATTGCAGCAGACCAACGATAATCTTTTGGGAAGTAAGTAAACCAATTTGTATTTGCTGGTGCTTCAGGCATTTTAATCTCCTAGGGTATGAAGTAATATTTTCACATTAATTAATGTTTTTTATCTTATCTTGAACTTATAAAATTTTTCAAATAAGTGTAAGAACTTTGTTTGTGACTATTATTAAGAAAAGGAGGTTTTTGTGACTAAAGGGCAAGACTTTGAAAAGGTTCTCGAATACATTGAAAAAAATGTAGAAAAATTTGTTTCAGATTTACAAGAACTTTGTAGGCAACCCAGTATTTCTACAACTAATGTTGGAATTAAAGAAATGGCTGGTTTGTTACACTCTAGAATTGAAAAAACTGGCCTTTCTTCTAGCATTAATGAGACAGACGGTAATCCTATCTTAACTTCAAAAATAGAAGGGGTATCAGATAAAACTCTCCTTTTTTATAATCATTATGATGTTCAACCGGCCGATCCTGAAAGTGAATGGATAAGCCCTCCATTTGAGGCGAATGTTGTTGATGAACATATAATTGCACGCGGTTCGACTGACAATAAAGGAAATATAATAAGTCGTCTTGCTGCCTTTGAAGCGTTTTTGGCTGTAAGAGGAAAACTTCCTTGTAACATAAAATATATTATTGAAGGAGAAGAAGAAATTGGGAGCCCTTCCCTGGAAAATTTTGTTATGAATAATAAAGATTTATTAAGTGCAGATGGGTGTATATGGGAAGATAATACAACTAGAGTTGATATTCCAGTTCTCTCCCTTGGAAATAAAGGTTTATGTTATTTAGAGTTAACTTGCAGGACGGCAAATGTGGATTTTCATAGTTCGTCAGGACAAATTTATGAAAATGCTGCGTGGAGAATTATTTGGGCGTTAGCCTCGATGAAAGATGAAAATGAGAACGTTCTTGTCGATGGATTTTATGATGATGTTCTAGATCTTACTGAGACAGAGAATGCATTGGTTGAAAAAATCAACCCATATGATGGTGCTGATAGAGTGAAAAAATTTGAGTTGAGAAAGTTTTTACTAGATTTAAAAGACGAAGAATTACCTAGAAGACACCTCACAAATCCAACATTTAATGTGGCTGGTTTTGATGCAGGTTATACAGGAGAAGGCGTTAAAACGATTGTTTCTGGTCGTGGAAGAGCAAAGATAGATTGTCGATTGGTTCCAAATCAAGATCCCAAAAAAATAAGAGATTGTGTGCAAAATCATTTAAGAAAACATGGATTTGAAGATATTCAAGTTGAGTTGCTGTTTAGTTCTTATCCAGCCAAAAGTGATCCTGAGGCTGAAGTTGTAAAAGCTTGCATGAGTGCTTCGCAGAGATTGTACGGGAAAAATGCAGAAATTAATCCATTTGGAAGTGGCAGCACACCTTGCTATATAGTCTTGAGAAATTTAGGGGTTCCTCTTGCATCGACAGGAGTAGGTAGAATCACTTCTAGAACTCATAGCGCGAACGAAAATTTAAAGATTGAAGATTTAATTGATGGTGCAAAATATATGGCTACAATTTGTGAAGAATTTGCTTAATTTTTTTTAATAGATAAATGGAGGATAGTTTTATGCATGTGTTTGATTTGTTGCAAGAACAGGAATTTAATCAAGAAAAGCACGTAGAGAAAATACTTGGGACTTTTGGAGAAGGAGATGTAACCGTTGCATGCTGGGAGCCTGGGCAAGTCAGCCCATACCATTGTCATCCATATGCAACCGAAATTTACTTTTGTTTTCAAGGAGGCGGTGCAATGAAGACTCCAGACGGGAATGTTGACGTCACTCCAGGAGCTTTTATTGTTCATCCACCGGGTGAGGTGCATGAATACACAAATGGAAGCCAAAGAACACTTCTCTATAGGGTGAGATATGGAGGCGATAAAGTTTCCCGACACAAAGAGTGGCCTTCAAATCCGAATTGGAAACAAAAACCTGAAGACGCAGAGTATTTCTCCTCATAAATATTAAGGAGGGGGTGTTTTTTATAAACAATAAATACCTCCTCCTTAATTTCAATATCAAAACAAGCTAATCTAATAAAATATATAATCGCATAGAAATAGAGGGATTTTTATGTTTATTAATATAATATCATATTATCTTATATAAAAAGAATAAAGTAACTTGACAATATATGACTCATATATTAATTTTTTAATGTTTTTAAATATTAATTTTTATTTAATTGGAGGATTAAAAATGAAT
>TARA_B100000686_G_scaffold139596_3_pt1 | contig 14082 bp, 14 predicted proteins | sample TARA_B100000686 | Tara Oceans TARA_B100000686 (sample SAMEA2622733) | marine metagenome | biome: marine biome (ENVO:00000447); feature: marine epipelagic mixed layer (ENVO:xxxxxxxxx); material: "saline water (ENVO:00002010), including plankton (ENVO:xxxxxxxx)" | depth 150 m
CCCATCAACTAACGTTGAATTTCCCATTCGTAGTCCGTCAAATCTGGCTTGATATTCGACTAAAAATGGGACCTGGCTCATATTTTCAGTGCCTCCTGCAACTGCAATTTCAGCTTCTCCGGTTCGGATCAGTTGTGCTGCCATGTTTATAGCTTCTAGCCCAGAAGAACATTGCCTGTTAACTGCTATAGTGGGTACCTCGTGAGGTATTCCAGATTTTAATGATGCTAGACGCGCAGCGTAACCTGCTTCTGCTGATTGAATCGCATTGCCCAGCACCACTTCGTCAACCATATCTGGCGATATTCCTGCTCTTTCTAGCGCTGCTTTTATTGCTGTTGCTCCCAGATCAGGAGCACTTATGTCCTTAAAAGCGCCACCGAATCTTCCAACTGGGGTTCTGGCTCCGCTTACGATTACCACCTCTTTCATGCTTTTTTCTCCTAGGTTTAAACAAGTTCGATGTTTCCGCTGTCTAAAATATCAAAGGGAAGTCAAGCGCGCAATTCAGTAGCCTTATTAAGTTCCATCTCACCCTCTAATATTCCACTATGATAGTCCGAAGATTGAGAAGATTGTGCTGTGATATTCTACGATTATATTGCATACATATCGTGTTTATATCACACGATATTTCTGAGGTGATAATTTGTTTGTTGTTGGAACAGCTGGACATGTTGACCATGGTAAATCGGCACTTGTGAGAGCCCTAACAGGGATAGACCCTGATCGTCTCCAAGAAGAAAAAGAAAGAGGTATGACAATAGATCTAGGATTTGCATGGCTATCTTTGCCTAGTGGAAAGGATATATCTATTGTTGATGTTCCGGGGCACGAAAGATTCGTCAACAATATGTTGGCAGGAGTTGGTTCAGTAGATATGGCAATGCTGGTGGTAGCAGCGGATGAATCAATAATGCCCCAAACAAAAGAGCATTTGGCTATATTAGATCTTTTAAATGTAAAGAGCGGCGTGATCGTCATCACGAAAAAAGATCTTGTTGATGAGGAATGGATGGAGCTTGTCAAACTAGATGTACAAGATTTGATTCAAGATACGGTTATGGCAAATTCTCCAATTTATGGCGTGTCATCGGAAACAAGAGAAGGCATAAATGAGTTAATAGAAGGAATAGATAACGCATTATCTTTATCAAATCGAGGACGAGATATAGCCAGACCCCGATTGGCAATAGACAGATCCTTCAGTGTCTCTGGTTTTGGGACTGTCGTTACTGGAACCCTAATTGATGGTTGCATAGAAGTGGGCCAAGAATTGGAAATTGCGCCTTCCAGAAAATCAGTAAAGATACGTGGACTTCAAACACATAAAAGGAAAGAGGAAATTGCGAACCCAGGCACCAGGGTAGCCGCTAATATATCTGGGATTGACCAAACCGATGTTAGCAGGGGAGATGTTCTGACTATTCCGGGATGGCTTCGGCCCAGCGAAGCATTCGACGTTCATTTGAAAGTATTAGAAGATGCTCCTAACAATCTTAGACACAATATGTTTGTAAGCCTCCATACAGGGACTATTGAAATAGTATCGCGATTACGTCTTCTAGAAGGTGATATTGCGGAACCTGGTTCAGTAACTTGGGCCCAAATAAAGCCAAATAGTTCTGTCCCAGTGGTTAAAGGAGATCACTTTGTACTTAGGTCTAATATGACGACTTTAGGGGGAGGAGTAGTAGTAGATCCACACGCAAAAAGACATAGAAGGCGTGACGATAAGACAATTGAAAGATTAACTATTTTGGAAATGGGAACTATCTCAGATGTATTGGTGAATACAATCGACTCTCATGGTCTGAATCTATTAGACTTAAAAAACCTTTCCGATAAAATTGGAATGGAGACCTCCATAATAGTTAACGAAATATCTGCTCTGATCAATGACGGAATGATTTTGAGTACAGACGACGACGTCAACGTAGCATTCTACTTCACAAAAAACTCCTGGGACTCACTCGTCGATATTACAACTTTATGGCTTAATGAATATCACAAGGAATTTCCACTTCGGTCAGGGGCTCCGAAAGAAGAAATAAGGAATAGGCTAAGAATAGATGGATTTGTTTTCAATAAAGTTTTGTCACTTTTATGTAAAAAAAACATTGTTGAAGAGAGTGCATCAACTATATCTTTAATTGGGTATTCTCCGAGATTATCTTCAAAACAATTGGAGGTAACGAAAGCATATATAGATGCCATATCTAAAGATCCATTTTCCCCTTCTACTGACGTAGTTATTGAGTCAGAGGTATTGAATTTCCTACATGAATCTGGTGAAGTAGTCAAAGTAGCAGACGGAGTTACCTTTTCTGCAGGTAGCTACAATCAAATGGTCTCTTCTGTGAAAGAATACATAAATAAAAATGGGGATATTTCTGTGGGAGACGTTAGAGATTTGTTCCATACCAGCAGGAAGTACGCCTTGGCTTTGGTGGATTATTTGGACCAGCAACAGGTAACTAGACGGGTTGGTGATGTCAGAATTTTAAGATAGTTGTAATAGAGGTAGTTTCAATATCGGTACGAGGAAGAAAATGACATCTGGTGATACGCACAATAGTATTGTAGTAAAAATCCCACAGTCTGCTGTCTCAGTCTCTCATATGTCTAATTTATTAAGGGTACTTCAAGCAACAGTAAGAGAAATTTCCTCAAGTCAATTAAATGAATTATATCCAGCTGGGCTGCCGATTTTAGTTGCTAACTTTGAAGCATCCAAGGACCAAACAACGATTAGAATGAGCTTTGGAGACTCCATTAATCGCAACAGTAACCCTATTGTGAGTACAACTACTAACTCATTTGATGTATTTATGTCTATGTACGTTGATTTTCTTAATCAGGATGCGCAAAGTGATTTGTGGGGAGGGAAGCTTGTAAACCAGAACGCACGATTAGGTAAAGGCGTGGAAAGAAGATTTGTTCAGGTGACCGGTATTTTAAAAAAGATTCCTGGCACTAGAATGACGGTGTCTGAGCTATCTATTCTATTTAATGAAAATGGATTTGGAGTTTCCTAATTGGCCTTAGATCTTACAGAAACAGCTCTGCTGCTAGATAAGATAGCTATAGATATTGGTAATACACAAAAAGAATCAGACCTAAGGTTAAGGTCGGCGATTGAAAAAATAAATAATTTTGATGAACATCAATTTGCGGAAGATTTGAGAAATTCTTCAGATGTATTCAATTGGACCTCACCTGATTTTCCCTCAAGGCCCTATGCCTCCACGCCTCCAAGTATTTTGCCAGAAGATTACTGGGTTGTTGGCGTTGACGGGTCTCATATAGATGTCAATCGACATATCCCGATCAGATGTTTCTTGGTAAACACAGGTACAGTAAAAATACGATATGGTGCGTCACCAGAAGCAGATTTTTCTAGTAATCCTTCCTTATATTTTGGGGTTAATGAGACTTATATATCTGACCCATCCCATCCCAATCGTTCTATTGCTATCCAAGGGACGATTTTAGGTGCCGTTAGAGCCGTTAAAGAAATGAAGGCTTTGGCTGACGCCATTGAGGAGTTGCAAGAATCTGATCCACATATCCCTGTTTTAGGAATGATAGATGGGACGTTACTAATGTTAGATTTGTTACGAGCAGGAATTCCTGATTTTGTTTTAGAAAATATTTTGGAAAACGGGTTTCTTAAGGAACTTGGTAGGCTAAAAGAGTTGTCTGAAAAGGGCAAGGTTTTGATAGCAAGTTACATAAGTTTACCTGCTAGTACAGAAGTGATGGATGGGGTTCGTCTATTAGCCTGTCCATATTCCATAGCTGATTGTTCCCTAAAATGCAGAGAAAAATTATCAGGAGAGCGTCCGTGCGATGGATTTGCCCTAAACCTGTTGGATAGAAATTTATATTCGAGTGTTTTAAAACAAGGGCATAGAAGCGATTTGTATGCTAGTAATTCGAGGTTAGTGAGAAATTATTATGAGGATAATCAAATAAATTTTTTTTATATGAATACAGGTGACGAAATAGCAAGAGTAGAGATGCCATCTTGGGTATCACAGGACCAAGACAATTTACAATTAATTCATTCAATAATTTATAGTCAGTGTAGATCAGGAATGGGGTATCCCACTTCCCTCATGGAGGCCCATGAACAGGCTGTAATATCAACAGCTGATAGAGGGTATTTTCTCAATTTAATTGAAGAGGTGGTTGAATCACAAAACATGTCGTTTTTTACATCTAGAAAAGATCATTCAAAAAGGGTGCGTTGGCTGTAACATGAGCAATACTGAAAGGATTGGCGAGGTTGTCGAAAGCAACACAAATGAGTTTGTTACCCAATGCTATGACCTTTATACATCTCCTCCTATAGGGACCCTGATTCGGGTGGGAGAAACGGAGACAGTTTACGGATTAGTAAGTTATTCATCAACAGCTGGCCTTGACCCGACCAGAAAGCCGATTCCAAGAGGTAAAGGCCTTGGAAACGAGGACGAAATTTATCGTGAAAATCCGCAATTAGATAGACTTTTAAATACAGAATTTAAGGCGTTATCTGTTGGCTATAAGACAGATAATGCCATTAATTTATATACCTCTCCCGTACCGCCGAGAATTCACTCATTTGTATCAGTGTGTGAAACTGATGAAATAAACATTTTTGCTAATTCAATGAGGTTTTTGGACGTTGTATTGAGATCACCCGTGCCCCAAGCTGATGATGTTGTGGCTGGATTTATCAGGTTTGCAAGCGACACGTTTCTAGGGAACGAAAATATTAAGTTGGAGGCAGCAAGAGTCTTAGCAAACATGCTCAGTAATGATACAAGACGCCTTGATGGGATAATTAGGAGAATTCGATGAATGATGCCACAACATATCAGGGTAGATTGGGATTGGTTGTATCGGGTTCATTGGCCGAGGGGGTAAAAGTTAAACTTGATCCTACATATTCAGTAGAGGATGTCAACATCGGTTCAAACGTTGTTATACAAGGGAGAGAATCGAAATTTTTTGGGGTTGTGACAGATATTGCTCTTGAGTCTTCTGACCCATCTCTACAATACAACTTACCTGATGTATCAGACTCATTTGTAAGGGAGGCTTTGACGGGTACTTCCGCGTACGGAGTCGTAACTGTAGAGCCAATGTTAACTGTAGGTATAAATCCTTATTCCGGTAAGCAGACACCTATGCCGGCCAAGACCCTGCCGTCTCATTTTTCAGAGGTTTCTGATGCCACAGAAGAAGATATTTACAGCGTTTTTGGATCTGAAGCGGATGGAGGTTTTTGGATCGGAAGTCCTTTAGATATGGAAGCTAAGTTGTGTCTTAATATTGAGGAATTGGTAAAACGTAGTAACGGCGTTTTTGGAAAAAGTGGAACGGGGAAAACTTTTTTAACTCGCTTATTACTGATAGGTATTTTGCAGAGTGGGAAAGCGAGTAACCTTATTTTTGACATGCACAATGAATATGGCTGGAAGGGAACCAGTGAATCTAATTACGACGTAAAAGGCCTGAAGCAATTATTTGATTCAAAAGTTTCGGTATTCTCTCTCGATGCAGATAGTGCCTCGAGGAGAGGCTTCAGCCCCGATCATCTTGTAAGATTTTCTTACTCGGACATTTCTCCTGAAGACATACAATTACTAAGAGAAACTTTGGATCTTACTTCTGTATCTGCAGACGTCGCCTATTCATTGGAAGCACATTTTGGTCGAGGAAATTGGTTTCAAGGGTTTACAAGGCTCGATACTGAGCAGATGAATGATCTTGCCATCAAAATAAATGTAAATGGTTCTGCATTAGCTTCTTTACGAAGACGCCTAGATCGTTTAACTAGGTTTGATTTTGTTACAGAGAATAGAGTGGAAGATTCGGCCAATATGATCATAGATCGATTAAGAGCTGGGCAACATGTTGTTTTAGAATTTGGAAAACACGGTAACAACGCTACAGCCTATATGCTGGTTGCAAATATTTTGACCAGACGTATTTATGATCGATATCAACAGCAAAAAGAGACTGCTATGGGAGATTCTAAGATGGAGCCTCCGAACCTGGTGATTACGTTGGAGGAAGCCCATAGATTTCTCAGCCCAACTATGGCCAATCAAACTATTTTCGGAACTATTGCAAGAGAGATGAGAAAGTATAACGTTACCTTACTGGTAGTAGATCAAAGGCCTAGTGATATCGATGAGGAAGTCATGAGTCAAATAGGAACCAAGGTCAGCTGTCTTCTTGACAGCGCACGGGATGTAGATTCTGTTTTGTCTGGGGTCTCAGGTAGTAGAAAATTGAGAGGAGTTCTATCAAGGTTGGAAACTAGGCAGCAAGCTCTTGTTTTCGGACACGCAATGCCTATGCCGGTCGTGATTAGGACTAGAGACTATGGGACTCCAGAATCTTATTCCCTTATAGGTAACGGTTCTAAATCCCCATCTGACATAAAGAGAGATGTTGATTCTTTGTTTGGACCCTCATGATTACGTTCCGATCTCCTCAAGTCTGTCGTCATTTATCCCAAAATGATGAGCTATTTCGTGCGTTATGGTGGTTTCTATCTCCTGTGTGATTTCTTCTTGTGTTTCGCAAATAGACTCGATTGGTTTTTGGAAAATTGTAATTTTGTCAGGTAAAACTAGATCGTATCCGTATCTTTCCGTTAGCGGTATGCCTTCGTACAATCCAAGCAATTCCATAGCATCTTCAATACCAGTTCCAATAAGTTGAGTCGGAGATGCTGCAGTGTCCACAACTACGTCAACGTTGTTTAATTGGGACTTAAATTCCTCTGGCAATTGAGATAATACTTGTCTGACTAATCTTTCAAATTGTTCCCGCGATATTGATGTCATGTTGAAATATTACCAAATAAGCCCCATAAAACGATATTTGAAAAAACTTACTTGTTGTCCCGAATCGCAACTGGATGTATCCTAGTCGCCGGCTCTTCTTATGTAGAAGGGGAGGTATTTTTTTAGAAAATCAATATAGGAGGCAGAAATATGACCGATCTTCGGAAAACGGTCGCTATCGTTGGAGTAGATGAATCTGACGAAATAGGTAAGGTGCCGGATAAATCTAATCTGCAGCACCATGCTGAAGCGGCTCATAACGCTCTTGATGACGCAGGGCTATCAATGAAAGACGTCAATGGATTATTCACAGCAGGGACATCAACTTTGAATCTTGCTGAATATCTTGGACTTGAGCCTAGTTTTACAGATACCACTGCAGTCGGAGGTTCATCTTTCATCATTCACATAGCGCATGCTATGGCGGCGATAAATGCCGGATACTGCGACGTAGCTCTTGTAACCCACGGTGAAGCTGGTAGGAGCAGGAGAACGAGACCGGGTGGCGATGCAGCGGATCCAGGGGCACAATTTGAAAGCCCTTACGGCTTTTTAGGGGCTCCTATTCTTTATGCAATGGCCGCAAGAAGGTATATGCACCAGTATGGTGAAGATTACGCTAGGCAAGGAATGGCTGAAGTTGCTGTTGCTACGAGAAAGTGGGCACAGTTAAATCCGAAAGCATATATGAAGGATGATATGTCATTTGATGACTATCACAACTCGAGATGGATTTCAGAACCGTTTCATCTATTTGACTGCTGCCTAGTAACTGATGCTGGGGGCGCGTTTGTTATCACTTCTGCAGAACGTGCAAAAGATACAAAGAAGAAACCGGTTTGGGTATTAGGTGCTGCAGAGTCCCATGACCACAATCTAATTAGCCAAATGCCTGATTTGACTCGAACAGCAGCAAAGAATAGCGGTCCAGCTGCTATGCAAAGAGCAGGTGTGACTCATGATGATATCGACCTTGCGATGATCTATGACTCTTTTACATACACAGTGCTAACAACTCTAGAGAGTCTTGGGTTCTGTGGACCAGGAGAGGCTCCGGACTTCGTTGCTAACCAGAGGACTGCTCCAGGAGGAGACTTCGCCATGAACACTTCTGGCGGAGGTTTATCCTACACACACTCTGGTATGTACGGCATGTTCTTAGTATTGGAGGCGGTGAGGCAATTGAGAGGTGAATGCGGAGATCGTCAATTGGACGATCCTCAACTCTGCTTAATCAATGGTACAGGAGGGCAACTCTCCTCCACCGGAACCACGGTTCTGGCGGTCGACTAATTATAAGGAGAATCTAAAAAATGGCATATAACAAACCAATACCTGTTCCACAGGGAGAATCTGACGTTTATTGGCAAAAGGCCAAAGAAAAAGAATTGTGGCTTAGATACTGTAATGGCTGTGAGGAGGCATATTTCTACCCCACAGACTTTTGTCGTAATCCAGAATGTGCTACCCCAAGAGATACAAAATGGGTAAAGGCTTCAGGAAAAGCTACATTGTTCACATACGGCATTGTTCAGAGGGCGCCACATCCAGGATTTGCAGATGACGTTCCATTTGTGACTGCGATTGTGGAATTAGAAGAAGGCCCAAAAATGGCCACAAATGTGCTTATTGAAAACCCCACATTTGAAAACTTGAAGATAGGAATGCCTTTGGAAGTTGTGTTTGAGGACATAACTGACGAATTAGCGCTTCCTAAATTTAAGCCTGCGTAGATCACATAGATAATGTGGAATTGAGAAGGCTGCCACCAGGCGGCCTTCTCGTTCATGTATAAAAAGCGAGTTTCGATCAGATCTCCTGTCTCTGTGATGAGCAGGTTGAGCAGGGGCACATCTCTCTAAGAACATTAAACGGAAATATTCCTGTAAAGTGGGCGTCACTCCACAGGAATTGAATGGCATAGTTTCCTATCATAAGATGGTCTTCCGCCTTAAGGTCCGAGGGTACGCTCGCAGGATCTAGAATTTGGCGTTTGCTCCATTCCTCGACACACTCTGCACATTGACAACTTATCCTGATAGATTTGGCACTATAGGTGCTTTCATGAGAATCAGACCATCTGATTAGTATCTTTTCTCCGTATAAACCTACCTTGTCAATTTTTAGTGCCTCGTCCAATTGGTTTCTCCCGAATTTATTATTTTTACGAAAACTCAAAGATATAAATTTTATAAATCAGTTGGGTGTGTCCACGTACCCTATATACGGTAGATTACGGTATTTTTGGTCTATATCCAATCCGTAACCCACCACGAAATGATCTTCTATTTCAAATCCCACATAGTCTATTTCTAAAGTGTTTTTCCTATTTAGAGGTTTGTTAAGAAGAGTACATATTTTTACCGACTTAGGACTTAATTCAGATAATTTTCCACATATGTATTCCATAGTTTTACCCGAATCGATTATGTCCTCTACAACTACTATATCTCTGCCCATAACGTCTTCTAAATCCATACCATGCAGCCTTATGTTTTGACTTTCTGTACCGGAATAGCTCGATACACTTATAAAGCCGATTCTCACTTCACCATCTATAGACCGCAATAGGTCTGCGGCAAAACAAATTGATCCTTTTAAAATAGCAATTAATGTTATGGGGGATCTGGTTTTATCAAATATCTCTTTGCCCATTTCGGATACACGTCTTGAAATCTCTTCTGAGGTAATTAGGGGATTTATAATCATCAATAATTTTGTTCTCAAATATTTTTTTCGTTACAAACCATAAACGAACCTAGAGTATAAATCATAGTAGTCAGTTTTACGTATGTCTTGAAAAATGAGGCTTGGTACAAGTAATTGTCAGTGTATGTGAATGTAGGTTGGATTTAACATACAAAACCTGGAGACTCAAGAAGAAAATTGATCAATTAATTAAGCACATGTTAAATAGTAAATTCTTAGTATCAATTGCAGGGATTTGTACGAACGACATCTCTATAGTAACTATTCTTGGTGTGCTATTTGTTGGTTGTTCAAAAAATGAAGAGGAATTAATAAATCAAACGATTAGGCACTTTGACCCTTCAAGACCTTATGTAGAAGTGATCCTAATCAAAAATAAGATATAACAGTATTCTAAAGGCTAATGTTTTGGATGTAGAAAGATTTATCGCCGAGATAGTTAATTCCGACTGGTATTCCGACCAACTCGTACATTGGGAAAAAATACCTGGTCGTAAATTTATACCTGGAAAATTAAAGTCTGATCTTTCGCAATCTATGAAGAACGTTCTAGAATCTAAGAGTATAGATAGACTGTATTGTCATCAAGTGGAGTCAATCGATCTGGCCTTGCTTGGCAGACACGTCATAATAACCACTTCTACGGCGAGTGGTAAAAGTCTCTGTTACAACATTCCTGTTTATGAAACCTTGTCGAGAGATAAATTTTCAACAGCTCTTTATGTTTTTCCAACCAAGGCTCTTGCGCAAGATCAATATAAAGAGCTCGACCTGTTTCATGATTTCTTCAAAAATGTTGCTCATGGTTTATTTGATGGGGATACTTCGTCGGTAGATCGATCTTATATAAGAAAGAATTCGCGTTTGTTGGTAACCAATCCAGACATGTTGCATCTTGGGGTATTACCACATTCCAATTTATGGGCTTCTTTTTTAAGAGGCTTAAAGTATGTTGTTATTGATGAGGCACATATATATAGGGGTGTTTTTGGATCCCACGTCGCAAACGTGATACGGCGCTTAAGAAGATTATGTTCGAAATATGGAGCTTCCCCTAAATTCATACTGAGTTCAGCAACTATAGCTAACCCTAAGGACTTGGCATTCAATTTGACTGGTCTTGACCTAGAACTAGTTAATATAGACGGGTCTCCATCTGCTGCAAAGCATTTTATTTTTTGGAATCCTCCATTTGAGAATCAAGACTTTGGTACGCGCAAAAGTGCTAATGTTGAATCTGCTAAGCTCATGTCGGAATTGATCAAAAGAGGGATAAAGACGATTAATTTCGTGCGTGGAAGGAACCAATCTGAAATCCTCTCTCTCTATACTAAGAACTATCTTTCGGATAAAAATAAATACGAGGCCACTAAAATAGCTTCTTATCATGGGAATTATTTGGCTGCTGACAGAAGAGATATAGAGAAACAATTGTTTGAAGGCGAATTGTTGGGCATTGTTAGTACTAATGCGATGGAACTTGGTGTTGATATCGGTCACCTTGATGCGACGATACTTACGGGGTTTCCCGGATCTGTCTCTAGTTCTTGGCAACAGTCTGGCCGTAGTGGGCGCGGAGAACAAGAATCTTTAAGTCTTTTAGTGGCTTCTAATGATCCTATAGATCAGTACATTATGGATTATCCTTCAGCTTTTTTTGGTAAATCTGTCGAATATTCTTTACTCTCTCCTGCTAATCCGCATATTCAGAAGCCTCATTTAAAATGTTCTGCTTATGAAATGCCGATTTCTATGGGAGACACTGAATTTTTTGGTCCTGAAATGCTTTGGAGTGTCGACGAGTTGACCGAATCAGGATCTCTTACAATCAAATCCTCGCAATGGTATCCCTCGGCTAGTATTTCCTACCCAGCTGGGGATGTAGATATAAGAGGTATAGGGTCTTCGACATACGTCTTGGTAGACAAAGTAACTGGAGCGATACTTGAAACTGTTGACGAAACAACTGTATATAAAAGTTTTTACCCGGGAGCAGTTCATCTTCATAAAGGCGAATCTTTTTTGATCGCCGAAATCGACTTTCCTGCGAATACTATTTACTGTACTCAGTCAGAAGCGCCTTATTACACAGACTCCAAAAGCTTAACGCAAATAAGTGTAGTTAACACGATCGGCAGTCGGCATGTGGGAAATACTATTGTCCATTATGGAGTCGTGAATATATCTACAGATGTGGTTAGTTTTAAAAGGATTCACAAATATTCGAATCAAGTTATTACTGAAGAAAAACTTACTCTTCCAAATATAAGTTTTGATACTATGGCGGTCTGGGTCGATGTTTCCCAGGAAATTCTTGAGCGTGTCCAATCTTTTGGGTTTAATCAGTTCGGAGGTCTGCATGGATTTGAGCACTTAATGATGTCACTTATTCCCATGTTTGCTATGTGTCATAGAGACGATGTTGGTGGCGTCTCTAGTTTGTCGCATCCCGATACAGCTACGCCGCAAATCTTTGTTTTTGATAACTACCCGGGAGGTGTTGGAATATCAGAATTGGGTTATGAAATAATGGAGGAACTTTGGGCAAGGTCTTTGAATATGATCCAACGTTGTTTATGTGAAAGCGGTTGTCCTGCCTGTATACAGTTTCCTGGGTGCGGTAGAAATAATGAACTTTTGGATAAAAAGTCAGCAAAATTAATACTCGAAGAAATAATAGTGGTCTAGAAATATGCCTAAAAGAAAACTTGGAATTGAAATAAAGAGGTCTGGGCGACTCGACAATGAAAATGACGTGGTGATTCCCGTAGCCTCAGATCTTCTAAAGGTGGAAGGAATACCAACAAGGGACGCGGAAGTTTCATATTACAGTCGTGAATTTCCTCTGGAAAGTTTCGCCGTTACAGAGAGTGCCTCAGCAATTTGGTCTGAAAAAGAGAGAAATAAAGTTTCTCCAGAAACTTCGAAGTTATATAAGGCATATCAAGATGAAATTATGCCTTGGGTTCAAAAGATTAGAGACGTTTCAACAAAATTGCCTACATCCGAGAAGGTATCTAGCAACATAACTGAACTAGTGAAGGATAAGGCAAAAGAACTGGGTTATGGAGAAGTTGGATTCACTAAGTTTGATAGAAGGTATATTTACTCCAGTAGGAAAGACGAAGTTAAGAGAGATTTGCCTAATGCCATTTGCCTTGCATATGAACAGGATTTTATAAGAACTCAGACTATCCCTAGCCTTGATGCAGAAAGGGCACAAGGTGATGCCTATCTAGAGCAGGCGAAGCGATCATTGAAGCTTTCTGAATTCTTGCTTGCTCTTGGCTATAGGTCCCAAATATCTGGACCTGTGTGGCATTTCGGACCGTTGATACCCATGTTTGTACAGTCAGGACTTGGACAACTAGGTGTAAACGGTCAGCTTTTGTCACCACATTTCGGGTCTAGAGCCAGACTGCAGATTTTAATAACTGATGCTCCTTTAGAGCATGATGTACCTATAGATTATGGGATTTATAAACTTTGCGAGACTTGCCAAATTTGCTTTATGAGATGCCCTGGAAAGGCAATTCAGGCGCAAAGAGTCTGGTATAGAGGTGTCGAAAAAAATAAATTGATACACAGGCGTTGTCGGCCCGTTATGACCAGATACTCAGGATGTGGAATCTGTATAAAAGTTTGTCCTGTTCAAAAGTATGGGATGGCTGAAGTCATGAATCATTATTTAGAAACGGGAGAAATATTAGGTAAGGGGACCGAAAATCTAGAGGGCTATGAGATGCCAGGCAAGGGGTATTTTCCGCCAGGTAAAGTGCCAGCCTTTGATCGTGAATTTTTTGATATGCCTACAGGTAGTGAAGAGGAAATAGCATTGTCTGATTTTAATAATGCGATGGATCTTAGCTCCGATCTTACTGACAATGAAAAAGAAGAAATATGGAGAGAATTTCAAAATAGACTTATGAATGATAGAAAAAAGAAAACCACTATTGTTGACATGGGTATGGACATTAATATTTGATAAATAGGGGAAAAGAATTGCTAGGGTTTGGTGACATTGATAGAGGGTTTTCGTGTATGATAAGGGGCATTGGTATTTAGCCTAGTTAGAAGGAGTAGGATATGGCTGGAGAAGGTAAGTTTGAGGTAGAAATAGTTTATTGCGTTCCTTGAGCGCATCACGGTACAGCGGCCTGGATGGCCGGTGAATTCTTCGCTGAAGGCGGAGCGGATGTTGCCATAAAGATAACACCAGGGACTGGTGGGATACTGCAAGTGTTTGCTGATGGTGACAAGATCTATGATAAAGCAGAAGAAGGTGGTGCCTTTCCAAACCTTCCACGAGTCAAAGAAATGAGAGCAGCTATAAAGGAAAAATTGGAAGCTTAACTACCAATTTTGTGAATTAAAAAGGCCCCGAAGGAATCATTCTTCGGGGCCTTTTTAATTCATTCATAATCAGACAATTGCTTTTATATAAATGTTATTTTTGAGTCTCAACCTTTTTATGTAGGATCTGTGGTTCTAGACAAAGGTGAACATAAAATATCGTTCGGAAGCA
>TARA_B100000686_G_scaffold354471_1_pt1 | contig 14060 bp, 14 predicted proteins | sample TARA_B100000686 | Tara Oceans TARA_B100000686 (sample SAMEA2622733) | marine metagenome | biome: marine biome (ENVO:00000447); feature: marine epipelagic mixed layer (ENVO:xxxxxxxxx); material: "saline water (ENVO:00002010), including plankton (ENVO:xxxxxxxx)" | depth 150 m
GTCATGTTAATGATCATATGCTTGCAGGAATGTCTACACGTTGGCATGTGTTGCCCTGAATATGAAACGTGTTTGAAAAAGAGATATCAAGCAATAATTGCGTCTCACACCAAATCATTCTTGATATTAAGCATGAAATATTTTTGCTTAATTATTCCCTTATTTATTTCAAATTTAGTAAGTGCTTCAGGAAGCTTATCGATTACTGTACCCGATACCATGGAAGAGCGGGTTAAGGCATGTACTATTTGTCATAATAATACAGATAGGATGGGTCGTGATGCATATTATCCACGAATAGCTGGGAAGCCTGCTGGTTATCTTTTTAACCAGTTGAAACATTTTAGAGATGGGCGGCGTTACTATCAGCCTATGGCTATTCTGCTTGAAAATATGTCTGATGAATATATGCTAGAAATAGCGCATTATTTTTCTGCCTTACAGTTGCCATACCCACCACCTGAAGAAATTAGTATGCAGCCAGAAGAAATTAAACGCGCCGATGTGCTTATTCGTTCAGGAGATCCCGAGAGAAATATACCTGCATGTCAATCATGCCATGGGGAGGAGCTAATGGGGATTAGGCCATTTATTCCTGGCTTACTTGGATTACCACATGCTTATATTTCTGCTCAATTTGGAAGCTGGCGTAATGGGGGGGTAATACGAGGTCGTGGTTCCAATTGCATGGCGGAGATTGCTAAATTATTGACTGATAAAGAAGCCAATGCTATTGCAAAATGGCTTGCTATTCAGCCTGTTTCTGGAGAGCCAAGTCTGCCTGGATTACTTTCACATGAGCTTTCTAATCGCTGTAGTAATATCGATTAAGAGAATATGCGTCTAAAATGAAATATATAATTCAAACACTTAAAATCTATATGAATATACATATAGTATCAGTATATAATTTTACAGTAGTCTTATTCGTTTTATTATTTTTATCTAGATCTATTTTTGCTGATACTTTGCAGCCTGCCCATCAGGTTTCTAATCAGAGTAAATTATTTGGTGCATATCTTGTCCGAGCTGGGAATTGTATGGGGTGCCACACTGCTAAGGGCGGCACTTCATTTGCTGGCGGAAGAGAAATGTATACCTCTTTCGGAATTTTTATTACACCGAATATAACGCCAGATAAAGAAACGGGAATTGGAAATTGGGATAAAAATGATTTTTGGAGAGCCCTTCATCAAGGAAAGTCTAGTAATGGTCGGATGCTTTACCCTGCTTTCCCCTACCCTCAATATACCAAGATAACAAGGAAAGATTCAGATGCAATGTTTGATTATCTTCTGTCGCTGGAACCTATTGTAAAGAAAAATTCTCCTAGTAGAGTTTTCTTCCCATATAACTTAGAACCGCTTTTATATCTATGGAGAAAACTCTATTTTAAAGAAGGAGTATTTGAACCAGATTTATCTAAAAGTAAAGAGTGGAATCGTGGTGCTTATTTAGTGGAAGGATTAGGGCATTGTAATTCATGCCATTCCTCCCGTAATCTATTAGGAGCAAGTCAGACAACAAAACATATCGGAAAGAAGATGACAGGTATGGATTGGTATGCGCCGTCCTTAACTTCCAGATTAGAGGCGGGTAGTAGAGAATTGGAAATAAATGAGATTTTTGATCTTCTTACAACTGGGATATCTAAGAATTCGGTAGCTTCTGGACATATGGCAACAGTGATTAGGCAAAGCCTTCAGTTTATGTTACCAAAGGATATACGTGCTATTGCTATATATCTTAAATATATTGGAAGAGAAAATTCTGATGTTGCATCTGCAGAGAGCTTTCCAGTTTTATCTAAAAAAGCACGTAGTCAGCTTTCTCAAGGAGGTAAGATATATAAGAAATACTGTGAAAGTTGCCATCATTCTTCTGGTAGAGGCGTACCTGGCATTTATCCACCGTTAGCAGGAAATCGGAGTGTGACTATGTCTTCACCCCTGAACACAATATTAAGTGTTATGCGTGGAGGATTCCCACCAACTACAATTGGGAATCCGCGGCCATATGGGATGCCACCTTTCCAGCAAATATTTCATGATAAAGAAATAGCTCTAGTAGTTTCTTATATCAGAAATGCATGGGGGAATCATAGTAGTTTAGTTACAGAAATTGATATTGAACGAAGTAGAAGTAGTAGCAGAGACTAATAAAAATAAGACACTTTGGTATAAAAATTCAATTGATTTTATTTAATACCGGAATGGATAATACCATCCTCCTCTGAAAAATGGATAACCATAATAACCATAATGATGGAATCCATGACCACCATGCCCATAACCTTTGTTTTGGCGCTTTTCCCATAAATGAACCCCTGTAGATTTTATCAATGGAACTCGGATAATTTTTTTACCTATAGTTCGCTGGATATCACCATTTAATTTCCCTACAACGCTAATTTCATTATTTTTAGAGTAAACCACTGGATCAAGAAAATCTTTACTTTTAATTACGAATCTCCCTCCGTGCCCTTCATTTAATTGAGGGCGTCCTGAATAATCTAAGGGATATGATAGTACTTGAATTAGGCTGAAATTATTTTCATTTTCTACATCGATAATAATACCGCCCCACCGAACTGGGATATCTCTATGGGCATCAATATTCTGGATGACCTGAGAATAGGTGACATCCACTACATTCATATTCTGTATTGTCTTTGGCATGATAGTGCACGCGCCTAGAGCTAGACAAAAAAAGTATAAACATATTTTCATATTTTCTCCTGAAATATCAGAAATACTTAATTGTATATAGGTTACAGGAAGATTAATTTAAAAATCTAGAAATAGCTACTAGCACAAAATAATTGGTTTTTTTGTTACCAGTTCCTCTTTTAAACAAATAAATCAACCAAAATAATTAGTACTTTGTTAATTCATTCTCTCAGAGATAAATATACTTATTCTCTAAGAGATATATTGCAACTACTACGATAATTATTTAAGAAGCTAAAATTATACTAGCTTAATTAGTTGGAATATAAATCATGTTGTATTGAATGACTAGACTCAGAACAGAAATGGAGAATTTATTTTTCTTCTTAGAGTGGTTATAGATATATGCTTTTATTACTTAATAAAGTATGATGGAAGGGTTGTTTAATGTATAAAGTTACATGGATATAAGTGTAGGGTATTATTGCATTGGTACTTCTAAAGAATGTGATGAAGTATATCTATAAATATAAAATTTATGTATGAAAATTAATATTTTTGAAGCTGCTAGGCGTGTTTCAAGGCTGGTAGGTGCGATTTGGATTATTGGCTGGATTGTTATAGCGTTAAATAACGATATGCAAGGGGACCCTATTTATTTTGCTATTATGACATTTGGGGGTCTTTTTCTTATTTTGGTGGCTACTTCAGTAATTGGCTATGTTGTGCGAAAATTTATGGGTATTACTGGGAAAAATGATAAAAAGACAATTAATTAAGAAGCCATGCTAGTATGGTGTGTTATGGGTATCTAAAAGAAAAATATAGAAATCCAGAAAGAAATGAGACGAGTAAGCTTACTAATTATAATGATATTATATGGTTGTGTATCAACTCCTTACAATGGAAAATACACACTAAATGGTGATGGAAATATTGATTACAGCATTGAAAAGAAACAATGCCAGATAAAAGCAACAGAACAGGCAATGGTAAAAATAGATGGAGGTGCAATAGGTCCTGCTTGGCTGCTAAGCAGGAGAAGTAATATGCTTGCCTGCATGAAAGAAAAAGGATTTGAATGGAATCAAGAATAAATAAACTTATGATTTATCATCATCATTAGCTAATTTATTAGAGCTTAGCATCTATTGTCTATCTGGTTGATTAGATTATTAGCCCCTCTGAAAAAAGAATTTATATTTATAATTATACTGAATATCCATATATTGATAATATGAAAAAAATACTTTCTCCTTCCCCTAAAACTAAGAAGCGTGTTCTTGTTCTCACTGAAAGCGTTGATGGTGAAGTTGATTGGATAGATGCTGCTGAATTAGCCGAATCAGTTGGGATAACTCATGAGCAGTACCCGGCTTGGTTAAATTCTATGCATGAGTTAGGAGCAGTAGCTGTGTCAGATAGAATGGCACATTAAATTTAGCATTCCTCTTTTATTTTGTTATTAATCTAATGAGAAGAACAAATACATAATTTATGAAAGCTACTATATATTCATTATGCTTATTTGTAGCATATAAGAGGATTAATTAATGGGTTTTAATAAATTTCATGTGGACCATATTAAAGAATTCTTTGACGAAAAGACTGCCGCTACTATATACAAAGAATTAGATAGTTTGCAATATGAACTAATTAGTCAAGAACGTCATGGGCATTATGGTCATGTATTTAAATCAGAGGATCCAAACATGCCTGATGACTCTGAGTCATATGCAGCTAAATTTAATTTAGCTACAGATCGAGACGGGAGTATCAGTTTTAATAATCAATTTAAAAACATGGTGGTCCCTTTATTAAAGAAGAATTTCCCTAGTCTTAGGTTTTTCTTAAAGCCTAATATTATGAGAATAAATAAAGATTGTTATTTTCGTGCTCACAATGATCAGTATGCTGGTAAAGTGGGCTATACATTTTTTTTTAGCTCTGGTTGGAAATGGGACTATGGGGGAATATTGACATTCGTAACCAAAGAAGGGGCATATCCAGTTTTTCCGGAAAATAATTCCTTCTTGATTAGAGATGAGGAGGCTAGGCCCCAACATTATGTGGGTCCTGTTGGACTATGGGCAAAAGATAAATATTACTATTTACTAGTTGGTTGGGCTTCTTCTGAAGATCCAGGAGACTCAGATGTGAGAGGTGCTTATTATGACTTCGGCTAATTTAAAGAAACGATATGATACAAAAAGTGGACAGGATTTAGAGAAGGGATTAGCTAGCGATCTTAGAACCTGTCCTATTCCCGATGATGAGATTCTTAAAAATCTGGGATTATTTCTTAGCCCAGGGGCACTCGGACGGATCATGTTTATTCAGTTTTTGTACGAAAAAATTTTAAAGAAACAGGGTGTGATTGCTGAGTTTGGATGTAGGTATGGTCAAAACCTTAGTCTATTTATGGCCCTACGTGGAATTCATGAGCCTTATAATCGTTTGAGGAAAATAATTGGCTTTGATACTTTTTCTGGTTTTGTTGAAACTGATCAGAAAGATAACGACAATAAAAAAGGTGATTATTCTGTTCCAAAGAGCTATGAGAAATACCTTATCGATATTTTATCAAAAATGGAGCAATTTTCGCCGTTATCGCACCTTAAAAAAATTGAAGTAGTAAGGGGTGATGTTTCGCATACTGTTCCTAATTACATAAAAGATAATCCTCATACAATTTTTTCATTGTGCTATTTCGATTTAGATGTGTATACACCTACGAAGGATGTTCTACGTGCAATAAAGCCTAGGATCGGTAAAGGGACCGTACTAGCTTTTGATGAGTTGAATGATGAAGATATGCCAGGAGAAACGCTAGCTTTTTTAGAAGAATTTGATGTAAATTCTATTTCTATATCAAGGTATGGGCCTTCTGCCCGCACCTCTTATGTGGTGTTAGGAGAGTGAATGTTTGATTCAAGCCAAAGAAGATTTTTATTAAGAAAGAATTTTAAGAATTATGGCTCTGAAGATAGGATGCGGTATAACTATCAGGGAGATATATTTAGTACATATTCCCACAGGGATAATGAGTTTATTCTGAAGCATGGTTTTGAAAATGAGTCTGTATCTTCTATTCTGGCCTCTCAAAATATGGAGGCTGAGAATAATAATATTGGCGATAAGTATCGTAACAGTATAGAGAATGTATATGAGTTCTTATTTGAGTCTGAATTAGACTCTGTAATTTCATGTGGATTGAGTGCCTCATTTTCTCTCCAGGCAAGTCTACTAAAAAAAATTAGTTTAGGACATGAAGAGACCATCTTGGAGCTTGGTGCTGGTTCGGGTCTATTAGCACCACTTTATCTCTCAGATGAGAATATGACTGGTGTTACGTACGTTGTAGTAGAAGCTATTCCACAGTTACAAGTGTTGCAGCAATCTGTACTTAAATATTTTTCATTAAAGAACAAGAGATTCGATTACTGCTCTTCGATTGAGAGATATAAAAATCTGCGAAAGGACTTAACTAGAAATATTTTATTACATATCAGCCCGTGGAACTTAAAGGATCTGGAACTGACGGCTGATATAGTAGTAGCTAACAATACTCTTGACCAAATAACAGACTTAGATTTTTCAGAATACTTAGGGTCGTTAGAGAAAGTTACCAAGCCTGAAACTAAGTTATCTATTTGGGGGGGTGTAGAAAAAGGTGGTGTAAGTAACCTGTATTTGTTTGGTTATGGCACCTATCATAAGAGCGATGTGATTAAGGCCCTTAGTGAGCGGTATGATTTGCTTCATCTGAGAAAAGAAGGTTCTGAATTTTATGCACTTTTTGAGTGCCAAAAATCTCAAGAGAGCAATATAGGCCTAGAGAATATTGTATCAATTGAAAGTAAAGAAATTGGAGAGTGTTTGCAGGAAATAGATTTTCTATGGGTAGATGATAATTCTTCCTTTTTGTTCGTGTATGAGGATTTATTAGAGGGGCGTAATTTAGTATCCGCTAGTGCTTCTGTGAGTACTGCTCCTCTACCCTGCGGTATTAAACGCACACATATAAGCGATCGAGAAATACAAGGTGGAGAAAAAATACTGGTGTGCTCTTACCGTTGGCAAAGAGTACTAACCTATTTTAAGGAAAAGGGTTGGCGAGTAGTAGTGAACAAGATATCCGATAAATTTGTTTTTATGGAATTGGCAAAATGATTTTACCTGAAGTATTTTTTCAATTAAGAGATAAAGCTATTGATGACCTTGATGAAGTAAGGAAGCTGGATAGCTTTGGTTATCATATAGATGTTACTGATTCTTGGGAAAATATCTATAACACCACTGAATTATTAGCATATCTAAGTATACACAATACGCACGCAGCAAAATATCATGAACTTAGCTTTCATATGAAAGATAATCTCGGTATTGTGAAAGAGCAGCTTAGGCTTCATGCAAGGACTCTTGAGAATGTAGGTAGAATGATTAATACCGCACATAAATATGCGATGCCTAATTATAAATACGACTTGCTAGAGATGTCGGTTGATTGGCTATTTCTAGCTAAGTATTGTGGTAATTTAGAAACGGTGCTTGATTTTGGCGCCGGTTGTGGTCGGCAAGTAGTCGGCAGTGTTCACAATTTGCCAAATTTTAAAAATTATATAGGGATTGATGCGTCTTTAAACGGTTACGTGACGCAAAATGCATTTTACAATACCTTTGCTCTTATGAAAGATTTGGAGTTTTGTGATCTACTTGATTATCGTTCTAGTGATATTCAGATTGACGTGAAGTCTGTATTGCAGCAGAAAAATACTATAGTGCATTTTCCTGCTTGGACCGATTATTCTTTGATAAAGAATAGGTCAATAGATTTAATTTTGGCTTGTCATGTTCATAACGAACTTAGTCGTTCAGATTTTTTACGTCTAATGGAATTGGTTGATACAAAGCTAAGTGATGAGGGTGTGTTTTATGTACGATCTGAGCTAGGAATATGGGGCGATGACAGTTACGAAGATAAAGTTAAATATCATGCGATAGACCCTGTAAAATATCTCTCTGATAGAGATGTTACGGTGATTGAGACAGAGTATTTTGGTGGGTTTATGACGACTATCTTTGCGCGAACAGGGTCAAAATTCGCTACTCAGGTGAACCCTAAGGAAAAAAATACTATTTCAAAACTATTTGAAACGATCACTAGGCCAATAAATAAATCGATAAGGGGCAAAGATGCACCGATAACATTTATGCAGGTTAAGGATAAATTAGGGATACCGACAGATCAAGTGAAAGAAAATCAGAAAGGGATACCTATGATCTCAAGTTTTAAGGAGGCGGCGTTTTACTGTGCGGCTAAATATGCATTTGATGAGATTGGGAGAACACTAGATCACTATGGGTCCTTACAATTTATTGATGAAGGATTTATGGTTGGTAGGAATGTTCTCAAGCATTATGTAATGGAGAATGAAGAAGGCACGCTCACTGAGATTTCAAATGTCGCTGATTTGGATGTTAGCAAGCCACTTGTGATCAATTCAGTCGATTATCATAAACACGAGAATCAATTGCCAGCTGGGGCATATAAAACTAGATTACACTACACATATCCTTTTGTTATCTTCCTTCCAGATCCATTTGATTTAGAAACTGTAGAATTGATAAGCTGAATAGTGCGCTGCACTATATTCAACTATGCCTAGCCGATGGAGCAAGTGCTAATGGTACAACTTTATACTGCTAACCACCCCATAACTACCGGCATATCTGATCTGCTAAAAGTGATTGTGCTTGCTGGGAAATCTCATGATTTAAATATTGAGATCAATAACTCTCTTACATCTAAAGTAGTTTTATTTATTGATGAGTTTTCATCTAGATCAGAATTAAGACATCTTTTGAGAATTAAGAATAAAAGAAATATCCGTTATGTTTTAGTAGCCACTGAATTTGAAACGAATAGTAGTTCTGGCTTTTCCTTTAATGAGTTCTCCTCGCAAAATAAATTTATTTCATTGGTTGTATCCTGGGCTTCGTTGTTGTTGTATTGGACACCAAAATGGGCTCGTAATGGTACGGTTATAGGTAAACTCACTGCATGCTTAGCTTTATTAATTCTGTTTCCAGTACTTTTTACTTGCAAGACGAATAGATGGGCTTCATTTGTTGACAATATTAGAGCGCTGAAGCGTAACATTTATATGAAAGCTCGCCGAAAAGGTTATGATGAGTTTCGAGTTTATGCTGATTTAGTCATTAAAATACATCAACGATTAAATGATGCGAATGATGAAGATGTATTGTACCCAGTTTTATCAAAGGCACCTCAATTATCTAATGAGATAATTAGAGTGTCCGGGACGCAGACTGCCTATCGATTAAAAATGTGTGATAATTTTTTGGGGTATCTAAAAGGAAAGAATTTAGGCTTTATATTTGATTATACTGGAAGTATTAGTTTCGATACTTCAAATGAGAACAGAGTATATGGTTTTGCTTATCAACCTGCGCAGTCTGTAGCATGGAATAAATCAAACCCTATAAAAATATGGCGCGATTGTTTTTTCCATAATGCATTGCCTATTGTGGATAAAAAATTTAATGACCATCCTCTCGAAATGATTGCTATTACTACGGATGAGTTTTTTTCGAAAGAATTCGATCACATATCGATCAAAAAGAATTTTTCTGAATATGAAAAATTGGTTAATTCAAATAATAAAAAAATCTTTAACGAAATTGCAATGTTAGTAGGTAATAACTGATGCGCCATTTTTTTGAATTAGCATTTCTGATGTTGCGGCGAGATATGGTTGTTAGATATCGTGGGACCTTTTTAGGGTATGTCTGGTCTGTGCTGAATCCTTTAGTTTTTGCTATGGTGTATTTCGTTGCTTTTAAACATATCATACGTATTCCCGTAGAAAATTACGCAGTGTTTTTACTAACAGGTTTATTTCCTTGGCTTTGGATGTCTAATGCTTTGAATAATGGAACGAGAGGATTCGAAACGTATCAAGCAGTTTTAAAAAGTGGAGTGGCAAACCCAGTTATCATCCCATTTTTTGTTGTGATTATCGAGTTTGTTAGTTTTGTATTTTCATTGCCTGTAGTTTTCGCTTTGGTTGCATTTTCAGCAGTTCCCATACCATTTTCCGAGTTTATATACTTTCCATTAGTGTTCCTGTTGACTCTTTTCTTTCTATTAAGCGCTGTAAACATTGTTGCATGTTTATCACTGGTTTTTAGAGATCTTGGGCATTTGATACAATTGTTCATTCAGATGCTTTTTTTTCTTTCACCAATAATTTACCCTGTCGATTTAGTACCAGACTCGTTGAAATCAATCTATCATGTGAATCCATTTGTTGATTTAATTCAACTCTGGCGTCAGTTATTGTATACCGGTGACGTTCAATTAGAGCTAGCAGTCTATCCACTTATACTTTCATGCATATTGTGTGTTGTAAGCTATTTCTGTTCAAAAAATATTGGTAATCGGGCTGTTCAATGGATATGACCGATAACATTATAGAAATTTCTGATTTAGTAAAAATCTACCCTACTTTTAATAGAAGTAGTATCAAAGATTTTTTCATAAAAAAACAGCCTGTCAAGGGAGGGGATTCTGAACAAACACTTCAATTTTATCGAAAAATTGCTCTAGACTTACAGAGTCTTAATATTGTTAGAGGAAGTAAATTTGGAGTATTAGGGCATAACGGAAGTGGGAAAAGTACATTACTAGCTTTGATGTTAGGAATCCTGAAACCGGATCAAGGATCTATTAAGGTGAATGGGCGGCCGGTAGGATTATTGGAAATGGGGTCAGGTTTTCATCCAGAATTATCAGGGACTGAGAATGTGATACTTTATTTGTCAATATTAGGAGTTAGTATTAGTGATGCACGCGCACTTTTGCCTAATATCGTAACTTTTTGCGAGTTAGGAAAAGCCATGTCATCTCCCTTACGCACATATTCCTCAGGGATGGTCATTAGATTAGCTTTTTCAGTCCTTTGCCATGTACCAACGGATATATTTCTAGTTGATGAGGTATTAGCAGTGGGTGACTATTCATTTCAAGTAAAATGTATGGATTTCATGGCTAAGTTCTCGAGTGGTGGTGGAACTATAGTTTTTGTATCTCAAGACCCTTCTACTTTGCTAAATATGTGTGATACTGGATTGTGTTTACATGAAGGAAAAGCAAAGGCTTCTGGCTCTATGAATGAAGTAGTAGAGATTTATATAAATGCAATGGAAAAGATAAAGAAAGATGCGGGTACATAAATCTATCTTAGTCTTATAGGGATTTAAGTTGGGAAAAAATATAAATATTTCAGTGGTATTGCCATCTCGTGGCAGACCAGAAAGGCTTGATCAATTATTAGAAAGCATCTCACTAACAGCAACTGATTTGACAAAATTAGAAGTTGTAATTCTTCTAGATAAGGATGATTCAATAAATTATTCGCAAATAAAAACCTACAATATTAATTGTAATTTTATTGTAGGTAATTCTGGAAGGACCATGGGGGAATTGAATCAAGATTGCGTTTTTCATGCAAAAGGAGATGTAATTTTCTTTATGAATGATGACGTAATTTTTAGATCTTTAGCTTGGGACATTATTTTATTAGAAAAGATTTCATTGATGCTAGATTCTAAATATATTATGTATCCAAATGATCTATTTAAGGGGTCGAAGCTGTGTACATTCCCAATTATGGATAGAAAATTTTTGCTTAAGAATCTAGATATTATCCCATCTAATTACCTAGGATCTTTTATGGATTTGCATATAATGGATATATTTAAAGCATATTCTGGTGGGTCAAGAATTTTATATATACCTGATATTGTGTGCGAGCATAAACATTACAGAACAGACCAGAGCTTACTTGATGACACTTATTTAAAAAGAGACCGTTTTAAAGATGATTTAATATTTATCCAATTGTCTGGCAGTCGGGCTAATATCACTTCTAGATTAGAAAACATAGAGCCTAAAACAAGAATTACTTTTAAAGATGATTCTGTATTTCAATTATTGCTAGGTTCCGCTAGCATCTCCTGGAAATTGAGAATATTTTTATATATGTTATGTAGAAAATTATATATACGTATTCAAAGAATAATTTCTAACAAGGATTTTTGATCTTCGTGCACGATTATATCTAAGTGTTGAGTTTTATTTATTAGGGTAGTACGGTCATCATTTAAACTTACAATTTCTTCTAGATTTATAGCCCCTATTGATTGAGGTACCGCAAAAAAATTCTTCCCATATGCTGCAATATTATAACCATTCTGATCTGATAGAATACCAGTAACCTGTGGATAGGGGCGGTGAATCTTTATAGACTCTATTAATTCCAACTCGTTATCAGATACTAGGATGTCATTTTTACTTAATTTCTTACGCGCAGCCTCTAATGTGTCATCGCGTTCAACATAGTCTTCGATAGCCACGCTGCCATCTGATTGTTTCATGGCAAAGTAATTCTTCCCGTAGACTCCGATGTTCCACCCATACTTAACTGTTTTTCTCATACAACCGTCACCCTTTGTACTGATGCTGCGTGCTTCTTTGACATCATAGCTATCTGTAAAAAATCGAAAAACATGTCCATTTAGACAATTTTTACTGTAGCTTTGGTTGTTAACCTTTTCAGCAAAGGTTCTGTTAGAGAATCCCCAGTAGCGGTGATTATGATGTTTCCACATATAGTTCTCACCTAATCCATAGCGCGCCCAGAATATCATTCTACGTTTCCCAATAGCCGGAACTGATCCGGCGTGAAGCCCATTCGCATCTGAGATGAAACCAGTTCCCCTTCGCCCGATGACAGTTTCCATTACAAAATTGTCAGTATGATCATACGTATCAGTAACGCTATTGTTGGCACCTATGGTTGGCGCAATACTACTTGATCGATGGGCTTCCTGGTGGGAGTTGGTCGCATACAAGTGCCCACCAGATTCCATGTCAACGTCATTCAGGTAGACCATCAGTAAGCAATGGTGGAAGTCGTCATGATCACGATGGAAGTGCTGAGTTTCATGATATTTTTCTTCACCTCCAAAGCTAAAAATTATATTTAAGTCGAAAAACGTTGGAGTTGTACCTAAATAGTGGGTGACAACGTTTAAAATTTTCCTACTTGAAAGTAGATTTATGAGATGAGGTGCTTCTACAATTGTTTTTGTGTCAAATGATAGTATTTGACCTTTGTAGTTGTATGGATGCCTTATCGGATGTTCCTTATCATAATATGGGATATGGGCAGGGTATGCTTGCTGCTTAGAAAGGTAGCTGTGAATATCTGAGAGTTGATCCTCATCTAAGAATGGTGTATCGAATTGAGTTATTCCTGTCTTCTCTATTTTTTTCAAGTGATCAGATTCATTGGGCGTTAATTCTGGCGCAATAAATTTTATTTGATCGTTCACGATCCTCTTAATTTCACTTGCATGTTCAAGTTTTTCATTTAAAGAAAAATGAAAGGGTTCGTAAGTATTTCCAATAGAGGCCAGATATTTGGATATTTTAATATCAACTTCTTTTTTGGGATTCATTTTTGTTATGGAATCAAGTTTTAATTTTTATCCCATGTCGCTGGGCTTTCACTGCAGAGGGCTAAGATGGCCTCTTTTACCACAGGTATTTTTGCTCCCTGTATATTATTATAGTTAAAAATGCGTACATCTAATTCTTTATAAGCAGTATCCAGTTGACCGCTTAAAATAGAGTTAAGGTTATCTGTATTATGGGCAGTTATAGCTACCTTATTGATATCGTGATCTGAAAACTTTCCATAATCAATAGGGATAAATCCACTTTCTATGCTTAAGACAGTTCTATTTGGACTTGAATACGGCCAAGTATCACTTTGTGGGATATAGATTTCATAAGCGGCTTGTTTATTCTTCTTCGTATATTCATAGATTGCTGTTTTCAAGATATCGAAGGCAGGTAGTTCAAACTGTCTTATTTCATTAGCTAACCTTTTAGGTGCGCTCTTACCAAAAATTTCTGTTTCTTTTTCTAGTCGATCCAGTTTAAATTTCGTATCCTTTATCAACGCCTGCCAAGCCGCACCTGACTCCAACGGGTAGCCATTTAAAAGTTTTTTCCCGAAAATTATTGATGTTCGTTTTCTATGCGGCGTTAATCGTCCACTAAAAAAAATTGCAGGATAATGATGAGCTTTTCTTCTATTAGATTTGACTCTCTTTTCATCAATAAATACTGGAAGATATTTAAGCGGACAGTCACAATACGTATTGTATCCATTAAGCACAGCTTCTGTGGTACTTATGCATAGTGAGAAAAGCTCCCTTACTTGGTCAAGACATAATTGTCGTCTAGCCATCATTAATTCATTACCGTAATTAGTACTAGAGGCCTTAGCAACATAA
>TARA_B100000686_G_scaffold354984_1_pt1 | contig 14051 bp, 12 predicted proteins | sample TARA_B100000686 | Tara Oceans TARA_B100000686 (sample SAMEA2622733) | marine metagenome | biome: marine biome (ENVO:00000447); feature: marine epipelagic mixed layer (ENVO:xxxxxxxxx); material: "saline water (ENVO:00002010), including plankton (ENVO:xxxxxxxx)" | depth 150 m
CCACCTCAACTGCGCCTGAGATTAAGAATCGGTTATCGATGACAACCGCTGGCACACCATTGATGCCGCTACTTAAAGCTTCGTTGTGCTCAGCGAAAACCTGCTTCTCAAAGTCTTCTTCGCTCGCCGTTCGGACCTCTTCAAACACATCTATGTTGATATCTGCTTCGTGGGCAAGTTGCAGCAGTACGTCGGAACTTGAAACGTCACGATTCTCCACAAAGTAGGCCCGCAAAAGATTTTTGTGATATCGACGCCAGGTTTCTTCGCCAAACGTAGCAGCCGTCTTACCTGCGATAGCTGCTGGCAGAGAGTGCGAGGGAGGTGAACTGGTGCCAGACCAGGGGCTTCGGAACTCAGCTTTAGGTTCGAGTCCTGCCGGCCGATCCCAACTTTTTGTGTATTCGGTGAACTCAGCGAGGCTTCTTGGCTCAGGTTGGGGTCGCAACAAGAACGACTTCCAGTCAATGGCAATAGCATCGCCCTCCTGCTCGCTTAGCTCGTCAAGACGGACCGCCCCAACCCAACACCAAGGTCAGAGGTAATCGGACCAAACGGTGATTTGCACGGATTCAGGAGACATCATGTTGATTCTAAACCGCCGTCGACAGCGTGAGCTTGGAGGTCAGCTAAGGTCGCCCATTCCAGGGTGGATAGGTGGGTCGCTTCCAAGTGGACCTTCGGCGCTGCTCCCGCCTCAAAGGCTTCCTGCCACCGCGGGGCACAAAGACACCATGAGTCTCCGTCTTTGAGCCCAGCGAAGCCCGCTTCTGGATTGGGTGTACTTAGGTCATTGCCAACACTTTTTGAGAATTCCAAGAATTGGTCGGTTACCACGGCACAAACCGTGTGAACTCCCATGTCACCGGGGCCGGTGTTGCAGCATCCGTCTCTGTAATACCCGGTAAGGGGATCTCTGCTGCATTCTTCTAGATCGGTACCCAAAACATTCGTTGCCATTAGTTTCGTGCTTTCAAGTTTGTTAGCTGAACTCGTTCACTTAACCACGTTATAGATATCACTCGTCATGCCACGCTTTACCCAAACTAGCTTTGGCACAAGGCTTGCCGGGGGGGTAATAGTGGCCCAAGAAGCACCAGATCTGATGCTAGAAGGCATCCATGTAGTCGATTTCAGTCAATACCTAGCTGGCGCAGGCGTGAGCCGGATGCTGGCAGAATTGGGTGCCGACATCACCAAGGTGGAGATAGGCCCCGTAGGGGACGGAGGACGCCTTCTCCCAATTTTGAAAGATCAACGGAGCGGCTTTTTCATTCAGCACAACCGAGGGAAGAAAAGTCTCGCTCTCAACTGGGAACGGGAAGAAGCTCTAGAAATCGCCAGAGACCTCGCCGCTAAAGCAGACGTGGTCTTGGAAAACTTCGGAACCGCCGAGACTCTGCGAAGCCGTGGACTTGATTACGAATCAATTCGAACTCGCAACCCCAGCGTCATCTACCTCTCAGTGTCGGCTTTTGGTCGGACCGGGCCCTGGGCCAACAAGCCAGGATTCGACTTTATTGCCCAGGCAGCATCCGGTCTCATGCACATGACCGGATCTCCCGATGGACCACCGGGAGTGGTATGGAGCGCCATAGCCGACAATAACGCCGCTGTGCACGGCTTCGCCGGACTGGGATATGCGCTGTTCCACAGAGAAAAAACTGGACAAGGACAATTTCTGGACCTCGCAATGGTTGACTGCATGTTCCATCATCACGAAATCGCCCTTCAAGCTTGGCATTTAAGCGATGGAGAATTCGTGCCCGAACGGATGGGACGACATCATCAATTGGTATTCCCAGTCGGATTGTTTCAGGGTCCACAGAACCATCTAGCGCTACTGGCCCTAGATTTCCAGTGGGAAAACGTTTGCCGAGCTATGGACCGGATTGATCTAGTAACTGATCCTCGTTACGCCGATATATCCGATCGCGCCAAGCGACAAAATGAGCTCATTCCCATCATTGAAGATTGGATGTCCACCTTTGATACGGACGAAGCCTTACTCGAACACCTTGAGGAGTACCGGGTTCCAGCAAGCCCAGTACTAAGCCCCCTAGATGCTATTGATCACCCTCACTTCAACGCTCGAGAAATGGTGAGGTGGGTTGAGGACCCAATCCACGGATCGGTTCCAATTCCCGGATTCCCATGGAAGTTCAGCACCAATGATCAGCTACCAGAACTGGTGGCTCCTCTCCTCGGTGAACACAACTCCGACATCTTGATGACGAAACTTGGGTACAGCACCGAGCAAGTCGAGGAATTAAAAAACGCAGGGATTTTGTTTGAAGGTGCCACCTGACGAAACCAAGCTCCTCCCGATAAGCCACTCGGGGGAACTATTTCAGCGCTCACTATTACCTCCAATTAACTTGCTTTCATGACTCCACCCTTACGCTTCGGCATCGTCCACGACTTCCGCTGTCCACCTGGGAGCGACATCACGATGCCCCAGGTATACGCAGAAACGTTCGAGCAAATCGAATTAGCTGAGTCTCTAAGAATGGAGCTCTGTTGGTTTACCGAGCATCACTTCATCGACGACGGCTACTTACCTAATTTCGTTCCAGTTGCCGCTGCGGCAGCTTCCAGAACGACTCACATGAGATTTTCAACCGACATCTGTCTTCTGCCTTTCCGTCATCCCGTTCGTCTCGCCGAAGACCTCGCGATTCTTGACAACATTTCCAACGGGCGAATGGAACTTGGGGCCGGGATGGGTTATGCAACACATGAGTTCCAAGGTTTCGATATCCCAATAAGTCGACGGGTGTCGCTTACTGAAGAGGCATTAAAGGTTCTCCAGCTCGCGTGGAGCCGAGAGGCATTTAGCTTTGAAGGTAAGCGCTACAGATTTTCCGACCTTCGGGTTACCCCAGACCCGGTTCAACAGGGTGGACCTCCGCTCTGGCTGGCCGCTACCAGCCCAGCTGGTGCTATCCGGGCAGCACAATTTGGCACTCATTTACTGCCTCAGGGACCGAAACACTTGACAATCGATCCCTGGAAAGAAGCCGCAGGAGATGTAAGCGATCGGCGCGTCGGTTTGATCAGAGGGGTTTTTGTTACCGACGATGCAGAAAGAGAATGGGCCCCTATAGCGGCTGCGGAACAGTACCGGCGGGACGTCTACGTTGGATTGATTAAGGCAAGTCGCGATCATAAATCGGAGGTACCTGACAGGTCAGGGCCAAGAGAAGCGAGGCCTCAAATTCCTCTGAATCCCCTCGCTTGGACTGTCGGCTCTGCAGATCACTGCGTGGCGGAGCTAGAGCAACTGATGGTTGATCATGGCATCACTGATTTGGTGACTTGGGGAGGCCCTCCAGGCTTAGCGCCTTCAATTATGAACGACTCACTAACAAAATTTGCTCAAGACGTCATTCCGAAACTTCGAGCGAAACTTGAAACCTAATTAGGTACCGCTCTCGATAGTTGCTCAAAAAGAAAAGGGGCAAAGTCCTCTACGTAGCACTTTGACCTGGTGGGAGCTTCCAAGAGAAACCTTTATTCAACAGCAATGCCCAGATCGTTCACGGAAACGCGCATAGAACCTTGACGAGAAAAATCAGAAGAGACCTCCGCTTTCACCGCGGAAGTCTCTTTTCTCATCGCTGAATTTATTTTGATCTAACAGCTATGACCTGTTTTTGACTCTACGCAAACTTCGGTTAGTTGGTCGTCGGAAACGTATGCCTTTACTGTGCCGTCCCAGTGGATAGAAGTGCGGCACGACGTGCAGGTGTAGTTGCTTCGATATGACCGAACCCGACCACTTGCGTGGTGTGGGAATTTCATTTTCTTCTTTCTGCTTTCTTTTGTTCAGATTTCTTTGTACCAGCAGCTTCTCCGTTTGCAAAAAACTTTTGCTAAACCTTCACATTGTTCAAAGTTCTTCGAAGTCAGTTTTAAGGCTAATACTCGCCTCGACTGCAACTAACGGTGGACTTCGGTTATGTCACCTCTCTTACCATCGCGCAGGGCAGGTTCTTGGTAAAACATTGGTCAGATAGATGAAACAACCAATACCAAATGGAGATGAGGTTCGCTAAGAAGCTCATCCATTAGCTAACGCTAAGCAGGAGAAACCCGTGAGTAACGACGGCCCCTATTACGACGACTTCGAGATCGACATGATGATTCCACCGTTACCCGCGGTAACTATGACCGAGGCAGACAACGTCGCCTACCGAATGATCACCGGTGATCAACATTTCGCATCCGCCGATCGCGATGCGTACCGAAGCATTAGCGGTTCGCCTAACCAACTCGTGAACCCGGGTTTAGTCATGCAATTCGCTATCGGTCAGACAACCAACGCTACGCGAAAGGCCATCGCCAATCTTTACTACCGCTCTGTGCGGATTTTGAGGCCGGTCGAAATAGGCGAAACGCTCACGACAACTACGAAGGTTCTCGGATTATCTGACGCCAAACCAAAAGAAGATCAACATCGAGGAAAAGTGTGGCTAGGGATCGAAACTTCAGGGGACGGTCGTCCGGCCGTTCAGTATGAGAGATGTGCGCTAGTGGCTAGCAGGTCAGGTTCACCGGGTCATATGTCTGACATTCCTGGCCCGTCAGACCCCGCGCCGCTCGAAGATCTTGCCGCGTTGGTTCCCGACTGGGATCTCTCCGGTATGTCGGTAACTCCGTGGGAACCAGGAGAAACAGTGACTGACGCCATGAGAGACCATGTTGACCTAGCTCCTTCGCTAGCTCGAATGACATTTAATCAAGCATTCGTTCACAGGGATGCTTCCGCAAGTATCTACGGTCAACGTCTCGTCTACGGAGGACACGTGCAAGGCCTTGCCCAAGCCTCTTTGAGTCGCATGCTCCCAGGCAGCGCCACGATCGTCGCGTGGGACGGATGCGACCACATAGGACCTGCGTTTGAAGGCGACCTACTCGAATTTCGGCACGAACTGAAGGAAATCTTTCCCGTCGCTGGCGGGCGACTCATGCGATTCGAAATTCGCGGTACCACTATGAACGAGCATGGATCTGCTGATAGTGACATCCTGGTATGGACGCCCATTGTGTTTGCTCCTTAGGGAGGACTCGAACAAGCGAAATTAAATCGGCGAGAATCAGGTCTTTGTTTCTTGATTTACATCGGATACGGCGATTAGAGGCCAGCTATGACACCAGTACTACAAGGGTTGCGCATCATAGAAGGTTCGGCATTTGTCGCTGCACCCCTCGGTGGGATGACCCTCGCTCAACTTGGAGCAGATGTCATTCGTTTTGATGCCATCGGCGGTGGTTTGGACTACCAGAGATGGCCAGTCACCGAGGAGGGGGTGAGTCTTTTTTGGGCAGGGTTGAACAAAGGCAAACGATCAATCCAGGTAGATCTGCGAAGCGATGCTGGACGAGACTTAGTTACTCAACTGATCACTGAACAAGGCCCCGACAACGGAATCTTCTTATCTAATTTTCCCGAATCCAGTTGGCTTTCTTATGAGCGGTTGCGAGCCGAACGGGAAGACCTGATCTACATGAACATCATTGGAAATCCCGATGAATCCACCGCTGTCGACTACACCGTAAATCCCTCTTCGGGATTCGCAATGGCTACAGGACCATTGGGTTCGAGCATGCCTACCAATCATGTATTGCCAGCATGGGACACGGCCACCGGCTTGACCGCAGCAGTTGGGATACTGGCAGCAGAGAGATACAGGCAACGGACCGGTGTTGGTCAGCTCTCAAAGATCTCCTTGACCGATGTCGCGTTCGCTATGGTCGCCAACCTCGGTTACATGGCACAAGCACAGCTAACAAAAGAAGATCGAGTTCCAGTCGGCAATGATCTGTATGGCGCATTTGGTAGAGACTTCGCGACTAAAGACAATAGGCGAATCATGGTTGTGGCAATTAGTAAGCGGCAATGGCAAAGCCTCGCTGAGGCAACCGAAATCGTTGAACACCTTCCTGCAATAGAACAAGCTCTAAATGTTGATCTAAGTAAAGAGGGGGACCGCTGGGATGCGAGAGACGCCATCGCCTCATTCATGGCGCCCTTCATCGAAACTCATGATCTCGATGAAATAGCTGACATATTTGATTCCAATGGCGTGTGTTGGGGTCCGTACCAAACATTTGTCCAACTGGTCAACGAGGACAGGCGAGCGACAATACAGAACCCTATGTTTGGCCGCATAGATCAGCCGGGCGTGGGGCGTGTGCTCGCGCCAGGAACGCCTCTGTCGTTCTCCGAAATTGACCGTGGAGAACCTATCGCGGCGCCTCGTCTTGGGGAGCACACCGACGAGATCCTGTTAGAGACTTTAGGAATGTCGTCCGCCGAGGTGGGGAAACTTCATGATGACGGTGTGGTAGCTGGAGCGAACCCCTAACCGACTAACTGTCGTCAACGAAATTAGTTAACGGCCGTGATAAAGCTTTCCAACCCAGCTATGTGGTCATCTACTGACTCAAGACCAGACGGAGGGGTTCCCGACCAAGCCGAGGTCACACTCATAGTGTTCACACAAAGGTGGGTGATTGCGGCATTTTGGGCTTGTTCTGTAAGGCTCTTCCACTTTTCTGGACCGAGGCCGTAGGGCATGTTGAATTCGATCGGAAAAGTTGAGGGATCACGCCCTTCTCCGGAGATCATCTCTCTGAGTTGATCGGCAAGCCCAACGGTGCTGCTTCCGGCGCTAGCAAACGTGAAGCCGTCCCCGATCCGAGCAGCCCGCCGCATAGCTATCTCAGAGCTACCGCCAAGCCACACCGGTATCGGCTGATCAGGTTGAGGAGCAATCCCTGCGCGATCTATTCGATGGTGCGCAGTATCGACGTCAACTATGGCATCAGTCCATAGGCGACGCATCATCTCGATCTGTTCGTCAAATAGTCGCCCCCGTCCCGACCATGGAACTCCCAGTGACTCATACTCCACGTGGTTCCAGCCAGTCCCGACTCCAAGTCGTAAGCGTCCTCCAGATAACAGATCAACTTCGGCCGCCTGCTTAGCAGCCAGCACCGTCTGCCGCTGAGGAAGAATAATCACAGAGGTTTGAAACTCGATCGAATTAGTTACGCCAGCTAAGAAACCAAAGAGCACAAAAGGTTCATGAAACGGGTGGGCCTCGGTGTACGGACCAGTGAGTTGTGGTTCCCTATTCGAATGTTCGGCACCAAGAACATGGTCATACGTCACGATGTATCGGTAGCCAAGCTCCTCTGCGGCTTGCGCCCATGAACGGATCTGCTCAGGATCATTACCAATTTCACAAGTAGGAAAAACTGCGCCGAACTCCACTGTTGACCTCCGTCACTACGCCTACAAGGGCGGAACCCTTTGGGCTATAGAAAACTTATTACGTGGCCATTGTGGATGCTTGCAGATGATCGATCATCGCTTGGCCGGCGTCTACTCTTCGTTGGTCCTAGCTTATTTGCGTGTCTCGTACGCTCTTAGCTCTAACCGCCCTCTCCTTGTCGGCGCTAGTTGTCACAAGCTGTGGCGAGGCCGCTGGGAACGGGCCGGCGCAAACCGTTCTAACCGATTCGCAACGCATGTGGTGTTCGCAACACCCTGAGGCTCACAGAGAAGCAGCATCAGCACTCGATATTTCTTTCGTTGGGGATTACATAAGAACTTCGAACGTAAAGGGGGGGCCAGACATCACCGGTCTTGAGCCGCCATTTCTCGCAGTCCCCTCTGGCGATGATGAGGCTCTGTCATTGCGACTTCAGTTTGAAAACAGCGAAGACTTTGACAGAGCTTGCCAAGCCGCTCTCGAACTCTTGAAATAACGCGGTCCCGACTGCAGCCAATGTGTTGATGATTGGGCGAAAAGCATTAATGGATGTCAGAATGTGGATATGAGTTCATGCTTACTCCTCGCGTTGGCGGTATTTGGCCTTGGCATGTGGGCCGGAAGGCGACCCTCTCGCGACATTGATTCCGACCGTGAGGAAGGAACTCCGATCGAATTAGAAGATCCTCCTTGGAAGCAACGTTTCGAGCGACCCTGGTCTTAGTTCGCTTCGCGTTCGCTAAGGAGCTCCGTTGTTAATTGACGCTTGAGTGCTCTGACCTCCAGGAGACAGGAGCTCCTTGCCCGACGATGGACACCCGTTCACCTAGTCGTTCATGTGGCGCGTAGTCATGCACCGCGAAATGTTGAACAGCTCGGTTATCCCACATAACCACGGTCCCCGGCTCCCATGTCACTCGACACTGCAACCCTGGAGTTCTAGCGATGTGAGCAAACAACATGTCAAGAATCGAGCGGCTCTCGTCGTAGGACATATCGACGATTTCCTCAGTGAAACCTTCGTTAACGAACAGCACCGGTTTATGAGTCACCGGATGACTGACAACAACCGGGTGTTTCCAGGAAGGATACGTTTGACCTGGGTCGGGGGTCACCCCATACCACCGTAAGTCTCTTTCACCATCATGGCAGGCTTCCAGTTCTAACAACATTCGTTGGATCGGAAGGGAAAGTGTTTCAAAGGCTCGAGTCATGTCACAAAACACAGTGTCGCCACCATATGGTGGAAGTTCGAGCAACCGAAGAATTGAACCTGCCGGCGGATTTTCTTCACACGAGACATCCATGTGCCAGCGTCCACCGTTGACTCTCAATGTGTCAGCTTCCGCTCGAACCTTGAAGATCTCGGGGTCACCTTTCATCCCAAACGCTTTCTTAGATGGATGCACATGTAGCTGACCGAAGACGCGACCAACGGCTTTGTGGGTGTCTCGGTTGAGTTCTTGATCGCGAAAAGCCAACACCCGATATTGGTAAAACATGTCGTTAAGTTCTTCTGCTCGACCATTTGCCAAGTCCCCTAGATCGAATCCTCGGATTTGAGCGCCGAGTTGGGGGGTGATGGGTTCGATTTCCATGTGTCGATCCTAAACGGTCAACGACTATGCACCATCCTCTAAGGCAGGGAGGCGATGAAGGCAGGCTGCGTAGGTTATTTCTATCTGGAACAATCACATCATGACTTTGAAGCTCGGATACCTTCTGCCCACACGAGAGAAAATCATGCAGGAGAGTCCTTCAGTTCGACCGATGATCGAGGCTGCAAAAAAAGCTGTGGATCAAGGCTTTGACTCGATTTGGGCGGGTGACTCGCTGCTAGCTCGACCACGGCATGACCCAATCACACTCCTGGCTGGGGTTGCTGGGGCTATACCCGGGATAGAGGTGGGCACAGCAGTCTTACTTCCAGCGCTTCGCAACCCCGTGGTTTTAGCTCAGCAACTTGCGACCGTAGATCAACTTGCCGAAGGTAGGTTGATCGTTGGTGCCGGCATTGCTCCCGATACCCCCGCGGTGCGCAGAGAGTTCGCTGCAGCAGGGGTCCCTTTTGAGGGGCGGGTAGGACGCTACATGGAAGGAATCCGACTATGCCGCGCTTTGTGGAGCGGTCAACCTGTTGATTGGGGGGGTCGTTGGTCTGTTGAGGCGGGAGTGCTGGCACCCATCCCTTACCGAGATGGCGGTCCCCCTATCTGGAGTGCTGCAACTGTCCCTAAGGGCATCGAACGAACCGCCAAACACCACGACGGATGGTTTCCAATCGGTCCCGACGCGACCACCTTCGCTCAACGCAACGAGGCCTTCCGGGCCGCCGCTACGTTGGCGGGACGCAACCTTGCAGAACTCACTACTGCGATTTATCTGACAGTGTCCGTCATGGATAACGCCGAAGAAGCCGAAGACGCTATCGACACCTACCTCGAGAGCTATTACCAGGCACCCGCGAGCGCGTTACGTAGCTACCAAGCATGCAAGGGCGGAAACGGCGACCAAGTGATCGACTTCGTCCGTTCGTTCGTCCAAGGCGGCGCTCAGCACGTAATCATCCGCTGCGTTGGGGACCACGATGCGGTCCAAGAGTTGTTGTGTCAGCGACGCGACGAACTACTTAACTAAACACGGTCCAGAGCTCATAAGACTTGACCTCAACGAAGCGCTCCCACTCCAAATCATCGCTCACCACCAGTGAGCCTCGCAGCCATCATCTACTTCTCGAGCAAAAATCTGTTACCAAAATAGATATCTCAGGCATAAATATCTACTGTGCGCCCTAATTATTGTTTTTGTGCATCTTTTTTGCACATTGTCTATCATTCAAATTTCGAGGTTGGATACAGTAAATGGGTGAAAGACCGCACGCACATAGGTCTTTTTCACCTGGACGAACAAATAAAAGAAGGTGCTATACATGAGCGACTCTTCTCGTCGCGTTTACGACTCAGTGCTTGGCCTGCTTTCGAACGTCGACAACCCAACTCCCATGGTTCAGTTGTCGCGTCTAGTGCCTTTTGAACACACCAAGGTCTACGCGAAGCTCGAATGGTATAACCCCTTTGGCGCTGTGAAAGATAGGGTCGCTTGGAACATGGTGCGCGATGCCGAGGAGTCCGGGCGGATCGGTTCATCGCAAAAGCTAGTGGAACCGACATCAGGCAACACCGGTCTCGCCCTAGCAATGGTCTCTAACGCTAAGGGCTATTCACTGACCACTCCCCTATCGAATCAGATTCCGCTCGAGAAACGAACCGTTTTACGACTGGCGGGAGTGGACGTCGTTGAGCTTGAAGACTCGTTGTGCCCAGCTCCCGGGGCACCCGAAGGAGCCATAGCCAAGGCTAACGAGATAGCAAATAAACCCGAATTCGAAATGCTTAATCAGTACGCGAACGGAAGTAACCCCGAGGCGCATTATCGAACAACCGGACCAGAAGTTTGGCATCAAACTGCCGGAGAGGTAACTCACTTCGTCGCAAGTCTTGGCACTTGTGGGACAATCAACGGTTCAGGAAGTTTCCTAAAAGAGCAAAATCCAGACGTAGCCACAATTGGCGTGTACCCACCTCCGGGTCATGATGTTCCCGGTGTCCGAAGCCTCAGCCAGTTAAGCCAGACTGAATTCTTCACACCAGACGAATACGACGGCTTGATCGAAGTCGAGAACGACCTTGCCTTCGAAATGTGTCGGCGAATCAATCAAGAAGAAAGCCTCACGGCCGGACCAAGTTCAGGAATGGCGTTAGCCGGGGCCTTGCAAGCGATACCAGACGAGCCCGGCAATGTTGTCGTTGTGATCTTTCCTGACAGCATTTTCAAATACGCATCCTCAATTCTGAGCAACGTAGCTGATCTCGGCAAAGCACCTCCGTCCGGAACTAAACGAGAACAGCTCCTGGATTCAATGGTTGAGAACGCTCGAGTCAACTCACATCTGGCTATAGACATTGAGGACGCTCATGACCTGTGGCAAACCCAAAGGCCATTTGTAATTGATGTCCGCGAGCCCGACGCCCATAACCAGCGACATATCCCGGGAGCTATCAATATGCCGCTCGACGAGCTGCCAGACCTGGCAGCTTTCCTCCCACAGGACCGGGACACACCAGTACTCAGCGTCTGTGAACGCGGAAACCTCTCACTATCTGGGGTGTTGTTCCTCAACAGTCTGGGTTACCGAAATGCTCGGAGCATCACAGGAGGCACGGAGGCCTGGGATGAAAAAGGTTTTGCTATCGCATCAAGCTGAAGCGCATCTGACTCCAAGAAACAAGTCTTGCTCGTCGCGACTCGAAGAAGCGAGCTTTTTCTTGCATAGTCGCTAGCGACTTCGAGGTGCCCTTACTTATGCATGGGTGAGAAGCGGAAGTTGATAGGCCCGAGCTGCTGTGTCGTGAAACAAGTCACGCTTCTCATCAGCCGAACAGTCAGCGGCGATGAGTTTGAAACTATTCCATAGCGGTACATAACCCGCGCCGCGTTTATCTACGGGAAAATTGGATTCAAACATGCAACGCTTTGCTCCAATAACTTCAATCGCATATTGAATTGGATCGCTCCATGCTTCCACTAGTTCGACAGAGCTCGCCGGTCGGTCACGCTTGTCCCACCGGAAGCCCATCATCGGCATACCTATCCCGCCTAGTTTCAAAAACACATTGTCGTAAGCAGCAATTTCTGCCATTTGAGCCTTCCAAAATTCGAGAATTTCTTCTCGACGGTCCTTATAAGGGCCCGTTCCTAATACGCAACCCAAATGGTCCAAGACAATTGGGGTATCGGGGCAGGCGCGAGCTACATCAGCGAACTGAGGTAATTGGGGGTGATAGACCATCGCGTCATAGGTGTATCCCAACTCTCCAACACGACGGACCCCTTCGAGATACATCGGATCATCCATCGCTGCATTGGTGGACATAGCCAAGGGAGGGTGATCATTTTGAGCTGTGATGTATCGCACCCCGCGAAAGCGACCTTGACCGGCATTTTCATGGGCCTCAAGGACTTCTTCAACCGCAGCTCCTAGCGACACGTCAGCGTTGCCTTGGATCGCCTTAATTTCGGCGCCATTTGACACTGCGCTTTGTTCAGCGAGATCGGCGATGAACTCAGTTTCTCCCACCGGTCGAAGATGGATAGGGCCGTCTTTTCGATATTCGGCGTGACATTCAAGAAATACGGTCCCCACTATGTTGTGGCCGCTTCCGGTGTCCTTGTGGAAGTCTTCAAGCGTATATGGCCAACCTGTGTGGCCTTCGTCGAGCCACAAGTGGTGATGGGGGTCCAAAATTGGAATTTCAGGTTCCAGAACATCTTCGACCACTGTCGCTATCCAGTCTGAATGCGCTTTCCCGGGATCGTCTTGTGTCATATCCGTGCCTCCATGAGCGTGAGTTCAATCGGTGCACCCACACAAGCGGTTTCATGTTTCCGATTTGAATGTATAGGCGCGTGGGATACCGCGTCACCCCAAACAACGGCGAAGCGCGACAAGTTCAGCGAGCCCGAGACCAGATACCGTGGGGCGCTGATGGGAAGTACGCCATGATTCGTTCCTCCTGCAGATCCATACCCAGTCGCCTGGCCACTGCCTGAGATGCGCGATTTTCGGGAAGGATGCATGAGTAGACGCGGTCTAGGTCTAGTTCCTCGAATGCGTACCGGATGGCCTCGGCGCCGGCCTCTGTGGCATAGCCCTTCCCCCAAGAGTCAGGGTGAAGAACCCAACCAACCTCTACGCCCGGCCAGTCTGGGCGTTCGGGGCGGTGGAGGCCCGCACGGCCGAGGAACCGGCCCGTGGAACGTTCCTCCAACGCCCAATGTCCGGTTCCTCGAAGTGCCCACTGACCAAGAAACCAAGCCATCTGCTGCCAAGCATCACTTCGGTTCAAGCTCTCGGGAAGGTGTAGCGACCGTCTCACCTTAGGAGCGTCCAGCACAGCGAAATAGTCGTCCACGTCGTCATCTCGGAAGGGGCGCAGGACCAGTCGTTCGGTTTCGAGTGTCGGGCAGGTGTCCATGAGTTCAGTTTGCCTCAAGGTCAACAGGCTTCATGACTTACTCCCTTATTTCGCACTTCTTATCTGCTGGTTATTCCTGATGGCCGAAGACTGCTCCAAGCTAGATGAGGCTGGTTTTCCCTATTCAGATTTATCGGCCGCCGCCAAGGCGATCAATCACAAAGCTATCTAGGTCAGTCACACAGGAAGACCTGAGCATTACATCGGTTGAACGCATCGATATAAAGTTGCGAGCGTCAACAGAGATCGAAGGACGGCTAGGCGCAACTCATGAAAATAGGATGGGCGTCAATGGGGGATCTTTTACGGGATCCCATCACGGGACAACTTATGTCCCAAGCTGACCGTCATCGAATGTTGGTCGAGGGAGCAGTGACGGCAGAAGAAGCCGGATTTTGGAGTGCGTCCTTAGGAGAGCACCATTTTTGTGACTATGTGGTTTCTGCGCCGCCCGTAGTTTTGGCGGCAATTGCCGAACGAACGTCCGAAATTCGACTCGGAACAGCTGTCGCGTTGGGCGCGAATAACGACCCAATTCGCCTAGCCGAGGATTACGCGACATTGGATGTTCTTTCGGGAGGTCGAGTAGAACTGGTGGTTGGACGCGGCAATTTGTACGAACATACCTATGACGCGTTTGGTCAAGATCCAGAGCTTTCGCGACCAATGTACGAAGAGCGGGTAAGTCTGCTGGTCGACGCACTACGAAACGAACAGTTGGATTGGTCGGGGG
>TARA_B100000686_G_C16805504_1_pt1 | contig 14041 bp, 13 predicted proteins | sample TARA_B100000686 | Tara Oceans TARA_B100000686 (sample SAMEA2622733) | marine metagenome | biome: marine biome (ENVO:00000447); feature: marine epipelagic mixed layer (ENVO:xxxxxxxxx); material: "saline water (ENVO:00002010), including plankton (ENVO:xxxxxxxx)" | depth 150 m
TCAATGCGGATTGAGGTAATAACTTCCATGCTATTTAGATCCCGAGTAATTCTTTTACCTCGTTTATTACGGAATCTGGTGTAGATAGGGCGGTTTCAACAATCATTTCAAGTCTTTCCCCTTCAATGGGGTTAAGTGACGTGCGCATTGAAGTCTCTATTGCTTCGGAAAATGCTTTATCTTGCAGCATCTGGTTAAAAGCTAGGCGCAGAGTTTCCAATTGTTGATCGGGTATTCCTGGAGGAGCAAAAAGTGGCCAACCCACTCTTGAGCCTATTTCAAGTACTGCGATTAGGTCCTTATCCCTTTCTGAGGAAACCAGATAATTTAAGTGAGGTGTATTAGGCGTGCGTGGATCTGATGGGCCAACATAAGCAAGGTACTTAAGTCTTCCATCTGAGAGCCATTCTGGACGTGATAATGCCCAGTAGTCCATAGCCGTTGCCTGTCCATTTACTTCTCCGCGTTCCATCGCGAGCGTTATTTCTGAGCTTCCTTGATATCCAGTAATTATCTGTATTTCAAGATCTAGTAGCGCCTTTGCCATAGCTGGTAGTTGATAGAGAAGTGATCCCCGTCCTGTTGCGCCAATAATAATTTCGGTATCACGAACATCTTCGAGAGTTTCTACAGGAGTATCATTAAGTACTGCGATGGCGTTAGTAACGGTGATTGCTGACCCTATCCATTTTAATTCCTGTCCGTCATATTTAGCCCGATCAGGTTCCATTAACTGAGCGGCAACTAGTCCAGGTAAGGAATAGCCAAGAACTGTTCCATCTCTTGGTGCCGAACGGTATAGGTGATTTGCCATGGTTACACTGCCGCCACCAGGCATATTTTGAACAATTACTGTGGCACCTTCAGGTAGATATTGTTCAAGAAAACCCGCGATGATTCTGGCTGAGGTATCTGTTACACCGCCTGGTCCTGAGCCTACAAGAATTGTAATCTGACGGTTTGTATAAGGAGCATCCGTTGGTGATTGAGTGCATGCTGTGATTCCTATTACTGTGGCTACTAAGCTAGTTAGACGAAGAAATCTGATAAATATAGAAATGTCTTTGATTTTAGTTTCCCTATTACAGTTGCTTGGTTTTCATCTATAGATTCTAAAGGTGATGATTATCATTCGGCAACAACTAACTTGCTTCGAGGTACAATCATAAGGTTAGCGTAGAAAGTTAGCCCCCAAAAATAGGAGGGTAAGATGTCGAATAATAATAAAACCAACCTTGAGAATCGTCGACAGTTTCTTCGTTTTTTAGCAACCACGCCTGTTTTTGCTGGGTCAGCAGTTATTCCTTTTTTGAACGAAAAGCTTTTAGCTGCTGATTCTCTTCCAGTAGAGATGATAAAGGCTGCTGATGAAGCATTAAATGTATTCGATTTTCAGCCTGTTGCTAAAAACCGTTTATTGCCTGCGCATTATGGTTATACCGTCTCTGGTACGGATAGTGATGAGACCCTTTTAGCTAATAGAGATGGATTCAATCGTTTCAGAATACGTGCACGAAGGATGGTTGACATACGTAATACCAATACATCAACCAGTATTTTTGGTGTCCCTTGGGATAATCCAATTGCCTTGGCACCGGTAGGAGGACAGGGTAAGTACCACTCTGAGGGAGAAGTTGCCTCTGCTCGGGGTGCTAGGGTAGGTGGTCATACCCAAATACTATCAACTCAAACAAGCCAGACCATTGAAGCTGTCACAGCTGCCAGGGGTACCCCTGTGTGGTTTCAACTTTACCCATCAAACCACTGGCATATTGCTGAGGGGCTCACTAAGCGCGCTGAACAAGCTGGTTGTCCGGTTGTTGCTGTTACCGTCGATCGCGCAGCTCCTCGTAACATGGAAACTTTCCAGCGCTATGTTAGATCTGATACAACAGATTGCACTCAGTGCCATATTCCAAACGCTACTCCAGAGGAGCGTTTAAAAGATAGAGCAATGTGGACAGATATAGATCTAACGGGAGTGGAAAGCACACAAGCTTCGAGCCTAACATGGGATTTTATTGAGCGCTTGAAGTCAAGCACGTCCATGCGGGTTGTGCTTAAGGGTATTGTTACTGCTGAAGATGCAAGGCTATGCCTGCGGTATGGTGTTGATGGAATTGTTGTATCTAATCACGGTGGTCGGTCAGAGGCTAGTGGTCGATCAACAATTGAGAGCCTCCCTGAGATTGTTGCATCAGTGGGCGGCCAGATTCCAGTATTGATTGATGGAGGTTTTCGCCGAGGAAGTGACATATTTAAGGCTCTAGCGCTTGGTGCAGATGCTGTATGTATTGGTAGACCCTATGTGTTTGGTCTCGGAGCATTCGGTCAGGCAGGAGTGGAGAAAGTGCTAAGTATCCTTAGGGCAGAATTTCGCAGAGTTATGCAAGAAGCTGGAGTTGTATCTGTAGATCAAATCAATACCAATTATATTGAAAGAGCCTGATTTCATATTGGTAATTTATTAATTTTGTTTTAAAACAGAAGGTTAGATTTCCCAACTTGTAACTGATATCAAATGCAATTGACAATCATTCTTATTTGAGACAGGATACGTCTATGTACGTATGTGTTTGCAATGGTCATAGCGACAGGGATATAAAAAGGATTGCTCAATCAGGGGCAAGTTGTGCACGGGATGTCTATATCCAGTTGGGTAAGCCCATTCGTTGTGGCAGATGTGTTGAAATGGCAGAGCAACTGGTTCAGGAAGTGCATGAATCCACAGTTGATAGCCTTCAAACGTCTGGTTCTAGAGCCTAACCCAAGCTTATAACACTTAGTATAAACCTTACTCTGTTGGCCCACTGCGCAGATGTATATAGTTTTCAAGACCCATACGTTTTATAAGATCAAATTGTTCCTCGAGCCAATCTACGTGTTCTTCTTCATTCTTAAGTATGTCCGCAAGTAATTGACGGGAGACGAAGTCAGCTTTTTCTTCACAGAGTGCAATGCCTTCTCTAAGCGCTGGGATGGCTTCTTCTTCTAATCGCAAGTCACATGAAAGTATTTCTTTAACGTCTTCACCGATTAGTAGTTTCCCTAAATCCTGTAGATTTGGTAGACCTTCCAAAAATAGTATGCGCTCTATTAACAAATCAGCATGTTGCATTTCTTCAATAGATTCTTTGTACTCATGTTCCGCAAGCTTTGTAACACCCCAGTTCTTAAGCATTCTGGAGTGCAGGAAGTATTGATTGATTGCAATCAGTTCGTTGTAGAGTGCTTTGTTAAGCGCCTTTATTACTTTTGTATCACCCTTCACTAGTTAGCTCCTTTTTGTGATGGATTGAATTTGGTGTAAGGCTAACATATATTCTTCTAAATCATTGAAAAGATAATGATTTTCAATTGCATTTGGTATTTAACTGCACTTGATTTTGATAAGCATTCAGACTTAAAAGTCTGATTATTTAATTGTCTTTATTAATTAAAGGTATGGAGCAAAATGAATAACCCGACTTTTATATTCCTGCGAATATTTATTGCGGTGATGATGTTTATATTTCTGATAAACACATTGCTCAGGGCGCAGTCGACTAGTTCCTATACTCCTATGGATTTGATTCCAGAGGTGATCACAGCCCTTCCTGATCCTTGTGATAATACTGCTACAAGAAAGTGGGGGCCTGAGGATCAAAAAGGCAATCTCAATTATTTAACGGACGAGAGAGTCCAGGAAAATCTTGCCCTAATAAGGTCAGGTAGAGTCTATAACCTGTCACATATGTTAGAGCCCGGTCAGATGGGTTTTGCTGCTTTTTTGGATTTCAAATCAAACCTGGGCCAATGGCCAGGACGTGGCGCCGTAAATACAATCACCAATAATGAAGAAACTCTTGGTAACAGTACGTTTAATATGAACCGGGCTGGTGTTTTGCAGTTTGAGATCGGTACCCAGCTAGATGGTTTTAACCATTTCACGCAGGGAGGTATTACATATAACTGTTTTGATACACGTGATCCTGAAACACACTTGCATGTTGAGGGAGACCTTGGCGAACTGCCAAACGGAAATCCAGGCGATGATTATGTGTTTCGTGGACATACGAGAATGGGTATTGAGAATGTGGGAACCATCATTGCTCGGGGAATTTTAATAGACCTTGGAGGATTATTAAGAGAAAAAGAGGTTTTATTAGGGAGGGATCCTGAACAATTTCCGCCACCAGCATATGAATTTACCCCTGAAGAGATAGAGCAATCACTATTAAGGCAAAACCTCACAATAGATGACATAAAGCCGGGTGATGCATTATTAATACGTACCGCATGGGCTGGTCGGTACTGGACATCTAATCCTATAGACCCTAGAAATGAACGCCTTAAGTATCTAAATAATGGTCAAGATGCAGAGTTTCTTCCAGGAGGACCAGGCTTAGACTTACGAGCCATTCAATGGACTTTGAATCGTCAGCCTGTATTAGTTGCTGCTGACGTGAAAAGTATTGAGATTGCTAACCCATTTAAAGAGCCAGATCCGTTTCATAGACCAGGCCATGTTAGCTGGCTTAGCAGTGGAATTTATATGCTCGAAGATGTTGATTTAGAAGAGTGGGCATCAGATTGCGAACAAGAACGTTTAAATCAGGACGTTATGAAAGAATCGTCAATAGATCGATCCTGCTACATAGCAACGTTAATAGTTCAGACTATTCCAATACGTGGATCAGGTGGTTCTACAGTGGCGCCTATTGTAATTCGTTAAGTTTTATTAGAATCCTGAAGTATTGATTGGTAAATCTTTAAATATTTTTTACACATAATATCAGCTGTATAGTCTACGGCTATTTCGCTACCTCGCTTAGAAAATTCTGCACATAATTGCGGTTGGTTGTAGAGACTTAAGATGGCTTCCTTCAATAGGTCCGGGCGTTCAGATTCAATCAGATAGCCATTTAGATTGTTATGCACGATATCTGGAACACCACCTACTTCACAGGCTATTACTGGTAATTTCATAGCCATAGCATCCAAAAGTATACTACCAATACCTTCTTTTCTTGATGGTAGGATGAATATGTTAAAAACAGCCAGATAGTCTCCTACATTATTTACAAAACCAATAAATTTTAGATTGCTAACGCCTGCCGCCATCTTTTTTAACATTGCCTCATCATCACCTCCGCCTACAAGAAGAAAATGAATATCGGGGTGTGATATTTGCAAGTCCCGAGCAACTTCAATGATAAATTCTTGTCCTTTTTGGTTATTATCCAAAGCACCAACATGACCGACAAGAAAAGAATTTTTTGGGTAGTCAGATAGGATTTTTTTGATGTTAGTTTCATTGGTGATCAAATTACTACTACCACTATGTACTACTTTTGGTTTTAGTGAAGGATCAAATTGCTTAATTATGTTAGCTACCTGTTTAGCAACAGCAGCAATAGTTGAGGCAGAGCGATAGGCTTGGTGCGAAAACCAATGGTTACTGATTGGGTTATCGACTCTGCGAGTAATAATGTAGGGGGTTCGAGAGATTAATGAGTTAAGGTATGCGCCATAAACACTTCTGCCATCGTGGACATGTAAAATATCTGCATTAGAGCATGCTAATGCAACGCTAAGATGGCCGCTTGAAACCTCTCTTACCTCTACATCCACATTTTTTTTTACGCGTCGCGCTAATTGCCTGTTTTTACGCGCAATTAATATTTGCTTATACCCAGACCCTTGCAGCCCTTCTATAAGCAATTCAGTTTGCCGTTCTCCACCACGGAAACCTCGCGATGTGTTTATATGCGCAATTGTAAATGTCATTTAGAACCTTGATTACACCATTTGTTCGATGTTTGATCACGGTACCATAAGGGTAACAGAGGGGATATTTTTAAAGTTCATTTGCGAGTGTGCATCTAACCAAATACAGTTCCTTAATGTGTTGTTATTTGAACATGAGGGGAAGTGATTTTGTGTGGTTTTGTTGGCGGAACTGAACCTTTATGGAATTATTCTGCAGCAGTAGAGTCGATTGCTCATAGAGGGCCAGATTCAAGTAGGCTGCATCTTGACGGGGCTATTAAAGTCGGGTTCAGAAGACTGTCGATTATTGACCTTGCAGAAGAAGCTGATCAACCTATGTTTGCGTCTAATGGGGCTTCTTGGCTTGTCTTTAATGGTGAGATTTATGACTTCATGTCAGTCAGAAGACGTTTAGAAAAACGCGGTTATTTTTTTCGTACGCAATCAGATACTGAAGTTGTTCTAAATTCTTACTTAGAGTGGGGGGATGAATTTATTGAACAGTTGGAGGGCATGTTTGCAATTGCGATCTGGGACGCTGAAAAACAGGAACTCAAACTTTATCGAGATCGACCCGGTATAAAGCCACTTTATTATTTTTATGATGGCCGACGTTTTGCTTTTGCTTCAGAACTTAAAGCCTTAGAGATTGCTTGCGAATCACAAAAATTAGCGGTTGATGAGACTGCTCTTTATGACTTTCTGGGTTATCGCTATGTTCCTGCGCCGAAGACTCTTTTTCGTAACTGTTTCAAACTTCCTCCAGCCCATATGCTGAGCTTTATTCCATCAACTGGTTCTATAAAAGGCCCGAAATCTTACTGGAATCTTGAAATTCCAAATGAGCCTCCTCATCGGCCTTTAGAAGAGTACTGCGAAGAATTACGATCTTTAGTTGAAGTGTCAGTGCGTGATCAAATGATAGCTGATGTTCCTGTTGGTTTTTTTCTATCAGGTGGGGTTGATTCCAGTGTAGTTGTAGCTGCGGCATCTAAAACTAAAAAAAATATATCGACATTCTCGATTGGGTTTGATTCAGAAGCTGTTTCTGAAACTCCTTTTGCTAAAAATATTGCTGATTTATTTAAAACGAACCACCATGAAAGAATTCTTCATAAGGGAGATGCGCAAGAATCACTATCAAATCTTAAAAACTGGTTTGATGAACCGTTTGCAGATGAATCTGCAATACCTACTTTCTTGGTATCAAAAGCTGCGCGTGAGCAGGTAACAGTTGCCTTAACTGGTGATGGTGGTGATGAGGTATTTGGCGGTTATCGGACCTATCCACGTTATGCAAGATATGACCGATTGCCTACAGTACCATTTTTGACAAACTCCCTTTCGTACTGGTTAAGAAAACCTTTTCGTCCTCGTGGTTCGACCGCACGAATATTAAATTTAATCGAGATGACCTTCAGTGGCGGACCAGAGCTGTGGTCTCGAATCATGGCGGGAATGCCAACTGCTGATAAGCGAATGTATAAAGAGAGCCTGCAAATTCCCAAGGATTATGATGATTGGTGGTATTACCGTAATCATTGGAGAGAGGATTTACCGTTACGTACAAGATTACAGCTATTAGATTTTCATACGTTTTTGCCAGATATGGTTTTAGCTAAGGTAGACCGTACTAGTATGGCTGTTTCTCTTGAAGCTCGCGTTCCCTTGCTAGACCGCCGGATTATTGAGTTTTCCTTTTCTGTTCCTGAAGAGATTCGATATTATGGTGGTGAGTTAAAAGGCATGTTTCGTCATGCATACAGAGGAATTCTTCCTGACCATATTCTAGATAGGCGTAAAAAAGGTTTTGGTATACCTCGGTATTATCTAAAGGATTTGGGTGAAGGAAAACTTATACAGGAACATGTTTTAACGAGTCTTTACTCATGATCTTTTCTTCTATTGCAAACAGACTTAATAAAAAGTTATATCGACGTAAATATCGGCGCATGCTTCAACAGTGGGAGGATGACGGAGGAGATGAAAAACTTCGTTACGATTATGATTTGAATGGTAATTCTTTTGTCATGGATTTAGGCGGTTATGAGGGTGAATGGACAGAAAATATCCACCAAAAGTTTGGGTGCCAAGTTGCAATATTTGAACCCGTTAGGAAGTTTGCGGAACAAATAAAAGATAAGTTTTCGCAAAACGAAGCTATTGAAGTATGTCAGTATGGATTAGGCAGTTCATCAAGAACGGACACAATTTATCTATGGGGCGCAGGGACTTCTACATTTAGAAAACGTGCTAAAGCTGAAGAAATTAGAATCGTTGATATCAAAAAATGGTTTAGTGATCATAATATGCAATCCGTTCAGTTAATGAAGATTAATATTGAAGGAGGTGAGTTCGAACTTCTGGAGCGCTTGCTTGAGACAAGGTTGATCTCACGTATCGAGAATATTCAGGTTCAGTTCCATAATATTGCAGTTGAATCTACAAGACGAATGGAACGAATTCAGCAGGGTATGAGAAATACACATAAACCAACCTATCAGTACAAGTTTATATGGGAAAATTGGGTTTTAAAGTGATGCGAAATGCGTGACAAGTTAATCAAGGATTTTTTTGTTCGCATGTTTGGAAGCATGGGCATCGATGTTGGAACTCTAACGCCTAAAGATGAGCTAAGCAGCCTAATTAATTCTCTTCATCCTGTGGATTCAGGTAAGGAGTTGATTAGGCTAGGTCCTAGTGGAGACGGTGGGTACCTTTTACCTGATGATCTGGAAGGAATTAAGTATTGTTTCTCTCCTGGTGTATCCAGCGAATCAGGGTTTGAGGCGGCATTGGCTAGACAAGGCTTAAAGGTTTTTCTTGCTGATTTTTCAGTTGATGCTCCAGCTGAATTTCACGATAATTTTGTTTTTGATAAGAAGTTTATTGGTGCGCTTTCTAATCAGACCTTTATGACCTTGAATCAATGGAAGGACTCAAAAATTTCTAATTATTCAGGTGATTTGATCTTACAGATGGATATTGAAGGTGCAGAGTTTGAGACTTTGTTTAGTGTTTCTGCTGATCTTTTGAATCAGTTCAGAATAATGGTTATTGAATTTCATTATCTACAGGAGCTTTTTAATAAGCGATTCTTTTTGCTTGCCTCTCGCGTGTTTCAAAAATTACTGCAGACGCACAGTGTAGTTCATATCCACCCTAATAATTGTTGTGGTTCTATAAAAGGGAATGGTCTGGAAATACCTAGGGTTGCTGAGTTCACTTTTTATCGAAAGGATCGCTTTAGCAACCCCTCATATAGACAGTCATTTCCTCATGTTCTAGATAGAAATAACACAAGGAAATCTACGCTAGTTTTGCCCTCATGTTGGTATCGAGGATAAATTCAGAATACAGAAACAGAAGCTTTTGTCCCGCCTATCCACCAAGCAACCTCACCAAAGGTGCTTAAGTAGCTTACAAACATTTGCTGAGTTTTTGCTAGCAGTAATAGATCTATCAGGTCTTCTGAGATGCCATCTACCGATGTCCAACTTGCTAGTCTTTTAGTGCTTCGTGGAAATTGAAGTATTCGGTTTTTACCATATATTTTGGATAGTGAGGGTCCTACTTCATCGCTATCACTAACAACTAAAAACTTTGTATTCTTATCGCTCTTATCCAATAGGTGGCGTAGACGCTTTCTAGCGGGCATATAATATTTTCGATAGCGTCGTTCGTAATCTCTCCAAGTACGGACTTGAAGTCCTATCACGTTCTTTTCTAGATTTTCATCTGCCCATGTATTAACACGATTAATGATCTCTGGTCGTATTTTTATCTGTTTGAAAAATGATGTGTAATTACTACAAATCTCGCCTGGAATCCGTGTGTATTCAAGATCGATATGCCTTGCATCACTGCGTGTTGAGTGTTTTGAGTGTCCCTTTGGATAGACCATGTATTGGTATCGATCGGACGGTCTTCCTTTTAGTTTCCACCACGCTTTGCCAATCCCACGATAAATAGGGTGAGTGCTTGCACCAACGGTACTAAAACCCTTTGGTAGGAATTTCTCATCTTCTGGTAGCACAGCCAACCTCCAAGATTTGTAAATATCTGCTTCAGGAGGAATCGCATGAACTTGGCAGTCATTTACAAATAGTTCTGAGAAAGCTGCAGGCATATTAGGTAAGACTTCCCAGTAGACTCGCGCATGTCCATCTAGCCGCATGGCTGATACCCAAGATTTAATGCGATTGCCAAGGCCGCCTGTTTCAGTAGATACAATCACTGGTATTATTTTTAATGAAAACCGTATTTTAAGAGATAGTGTCGAAGTGTAGTTGGTTGCATTTTTTAAGATTCTTTAGGTGGTGAGATATATAAGTATTGTTTCTTCTAGGGTGCAAATCGATGACGCCTTATAAGGCTATTTATAATAGTCTAAGCACTATAGGATATTAATCCATGCGTTCTGTCTCGGTTAGATCTACAATTAACTCAAGATCAATAAAAAATTCCTCGGAGAATCTCTCATGATTAAAATGAATAGTCTAAGGTTTTTTTGCTCAATACTACTGATTAGCATTTTACTTTTTGGTCGGGCGCAAGCCCAACAGGAATATGGTTATACGGATTTTGAGGCCTCGGGTTCAAGGGAGGCTCATCAGGTATTTCTTAGGGGTTTACTGCAGTTGCATAATTTTGAATACGGGGATGCCCGAGCCTCCTTTCAAGAAGCACAGTCAATTGATTCCAATTTTGTGATGGCTTACTGGGGTGAAGCATTAACTTATGAGCATTCGTTCTGGGGGCGTTTTGATATAGAAGCATCAAAAGCAACAATGGCAAGGTTAGGCGGAACACCAGAGGAGCGTGCTAGCAAGGCAGAGACACAGCGAGAAAGAGATTATCTCAACACACTTGAGGTTCTATTTAGTGAAGGTACACAAGAGGAACGCGAAATTCGTTATTCGCACTCTCTCCAGGAACTTCATGAGAAATATCCAAATGATCTTGATGCGGCAGCGTTTTATGCGCTCTCTATTCTTTTCACCACCTATGGTGGGCGCGATTTCACACGTTATATGAAGGCTGCGTCGATAACAGAGGAAATACTTGATAAGAACCCCCTCCATCCGGGTGCTCTTCATTACAACATTCATAGCTATGATGATCCTATTCATGCATCTCTCGGACTTCGAGCGGCAAGGGATTATTTTAAGGTCGCACCTTCGGCTATTCATGCTCTTCATATGGGGTCTCACATATATTTTGCTCTTGGAATGTGGGAGGAGGGTACAGACAGGAATGCTCGTTCTTTTGGGGAGGCCGTTGCCAGACAAAAAAACCCAACCGACTTATATAGTGGTCAGGCTTATCATGCATTGACCTGGCTAATTTACAGTCTATCGCAACAGGGTGAGTATGATGCAGCAGAGGATCAATTAGCCTTAATTGAGACTCAGGTTGATCAATATGGTGACGCTAATATTGGGCCGAGAAGAGCATATGTGGGAGCACGGGCTGCTTATATAATCGATACACAACAGTGGCAGAACCACCATGCGAGCGTAGTGATTAAACATGATGGCTTAAATGATTTCTCCATTGCTACCGACTATTACCTTCAAGGTATTGTTGCACTGAACCATGGTGATGCTGCTGGGGCAGAGAATGCTCTAGATAAGATGGGAGGAGAAGAGGAAATTTTAAGCGCCGATAGAGAAATTATGGCTCCTCGTCTTTTACGACTGGCACTGCAAGGTCAAATTGCACTAGTAGCGGGCCGTCAGGAGGAAGCTCTTGAGTTGATTGGGTTAGCTGCAGAACTAGAGGGTCAATTGCCCGCTGAGTACGGTCCGGTAGTGCCTGTCCAGCCAATGGCAGAGTTGCTTGCTGATACATACCGATCATTAGGAGATGCAGATAAAGCTAGGTCTTACTATGAGATCTCTCTTCAAAGTGCCGTGGGTAGAGAGAGGTCATTGAAAGGATTGAACCAGCTTTCTCAATAAAAGTTGAGTGAATGATATTGCCAGTATAGGACGGCTGTATGGTTTAGGATCGTATATAGAAATGTTAAAAATTTTTGCTATATCAACTTTGATAATGCTGCTTTCAGCATGTGGGGGTGCTACCAATGACGCATCTCTAATCGATGAACCAATTATCATAAAGTTTCCCCATGTTGTAGCTCCTGGTACGCCTAAGGGACAAGCAGCCTCTCGGTTTGAGCAACTTGTAGAGGAGCGGTTTCCGGGGCGTGTTGATGTGGAGGTATACCCATCAGGGCAGCTAATGACGGATGATGATTCCCTTGAGGCATTAGCTTTTGGCGAGATCCAAATGATAGCGGTGTCGCTGTCAAAATTTGATCGACTTACGCAGGCGTTTCAAGTATTTGATTTGCCGTTTTTATTTTCAAATATTGGAGCTGTAGAAAATTTTCAGGCTAGTATTGAAGGACAGGAATTATTAGAAGCTCTAGTTGATAGTGGGTTCCTTGGACTGGCTTTCTGGCATAACGGAATGAAGCACTTTGGTGCTCATCGGCCACTTCGATTGCCTAATGACGCCCAAGGTCTGCGTTTTCGTATTATGGAATCAGATGTTCTACAAGCCCAGATGGAAGCCATTGGTGGAAATCCTCAGAAGATGGCATATGGAGAGGTATATCAGGCGCTTCAGACCGGAGCGATAGATGCTCAAGAAAACACTTGGTCGAACATTTATTCGTCAAAGTTTCATGAAGTGCAACCTTACTTCATGTTAAGTAATCATGGGTATGTTGGTTATTTTGTTGCAGTAAACGAACAGTTTTGGGAAACCTTGCCTAATGATATACAAGATGGGCTCTCGGAAATCATGGCTGAGGTCACTGAATGGGGAAACGCAAGATCAATTGCTATTAATGATGAAAGTCGGGAAAAAATACTTGCAACAGGACGAGCTGAAATTATTGCTCTAACGGATCAAGAGCTAAGGGCTTGGCGGACGATGGTGCATCCAGTTTGGGAGCAATTTTCTGATGAGATTGGAGCAGATTTAATTGAGGCAGCACAAAGATCAAGCAATTAACTTAATTTAGGGTTATCAGAGAACACAATCGTAGGGTTCTATAGTTACTTCTGGATACCACACCCAGTATTTTTCCAGATTTACAGGTTCAGTAAAGTTTTTTGGGTCAGTAACAGTCATACGATAGTTTAATTGGCTCCCGTCTTCAGCTACATCAAAGTATTCGATGATTTCTGCATCAGAGCTTAAGGGAATCCCATCTCTATCGAAGTGTGGCCAATTAGCATTAAAAGTTTCTACGACAAGCGTTTCTCCCTCCCAGCGGCCCACTGAATACCCTAACCGAGGTGTTTCTGGTATTTGAGGCTCGTTATCCGTAGTCATATGAATTATGCGGACAGTGTCATACTCTTCCATCTCAAAAACTATGGTGTCACTGTCCTCGCGTAAAAGCATTGGGTAGGGTTGTTCCATGATAGTAGGCATTCCCTTTGGGGCACAGTTGAGAGTGGGACTATCCACTGCAGGGTCAAAAGCTAAAAGACTTTCTGTAGCTACTGCAGTCAAAGGATAGCTACTAGCCCATATAGGTCCTGATCCGAGAGGAGTGCTCCACACTCTATACATTCCTAGTTCAGGTGCTGACGTGTCACCTGGGCGATTCTGCTGTGTGTTACCGAGGACATCTCCAGACCAACGTCGATTTCCACTACCACTTAAGACCACTTCTTCCCCCATTGGTAGAAGAATATTGAGGGCATAAATACCTAGTTCTCCACCCTTGGCTGGATTACCAGCAATTCTGATTTGATCACCTGGTTTCAGGAAGTCAGCCGATAGTTTCCGTCTGCGGAGATTAACCATAGAGGTGGTTTCGATTTCATACAGATCCATGCCGCCTAATTCATTTGTAACGTTTATAGTGAAACGAACATGTGGGTTTCGCCAGTTAACAGCTATAACCTCTCCCTCTCTCTCAATGATAGAGTCTGTGTCAAAAAATCCTGAGACGCTGTGATGGCCAATTAATGGCAAGGGAGCGAGAGACAGAAAGAAAAAAATACCGGCTATTCGTGTCATGTTATTTAATTCCTGCATACATTAGGTTTTTGTCATGGCTGAGCTAATAATTTCATTACAAGCTTATATGGCCTGATATCTAGGCCATTATACTAAATGATCAGTACTAGAAACTATTACTATTGCTTGCTGATAGGACCTGGGATATTAAGTTTCTTTCAAATTTGTAATGGTAGTCTAACGAACTACAGCCTATATTTATTTACATAAAAGAATATTTTGAACACATGAGGAACAACTAAAA
>TARA_B100000686_G_scaffold205_1_pt1 | contig 14028 bp, 5 predicted proteins | sample TARA_B100000686 | Tara Oceans TARA_B100000686 (sample SAMEA2622733) | marine metagenome | biome: marine biome (ENVO:00000447); feature: marine epipelagic mixed layer (ENVO:xxxxxxxxx); material: "saline water (ENVO:00002010), including plankton (ENVO:xxxxxxxx)" | depth 150 m
ATGACGATTTATCTGCCTTTGATGATGATAACGATGGATTGACAAATGGAGAGGAAGAAGGAATCTATTTCACTGATCCAAACAATCCCGATAGTGATGGAGACGGTCTGAAAGACGGAGATGAAGTAAACAATTGGACCAGTAAGCCGAATAAGAAAGACTCTGACTATGATGGAATCGAGGACGGAGTCGAAGCAACTAACTGCATTTATGGTGAGGAGGGGGATGAGTGTACCAGCCTAATTGATGATGATTCTGATAACGACGGTTTAGAAGATGGTGATGAAGTTAATAATTTGACTACGGATCCAAAAGACACGGACACTGATGATGATAGTCTAAATGATTCTACTGAAGTTAACAATTGCATATATGGTGAGAGCGAGAACGAATGTACGAATCCATTAATTGCTGATTCTGACGATGATGGGATAGATGATGGTGATGAAATTGAAGGAAGCTTCACCGACCCAATGGATAGTGATACTGATGATGACTGGATAAGCGATGGTGTGGAGATTAGCAACTGCAGTTATGGAGAGTTGTTGATTCTATGCACAGACCCAAACATATTCGACTCCGATGGAGATACAATAGGCGATGGAAGTGAAGTTTATGGCATGAACCCGCACAATTATACTTCTGATCCAAGGGATAGTGATACTGATGATGACGGCTTAGATGATGGAGTAGAAACAACTAATTGTATTTATGGCGAAGATAACGATGAATGCACTAATCCGGAGAATAGGGATACTGATAGTGACTGGATAAATGACTACAATGAGATTTTTAATTGCATATATGGTGAAGATAATGATGTCTGCACAGATCCAATGGACATTGATTCTGAAAACGATGGGGTAATTGACGGGCGAGAGATTGCTATCCACTTTTCAAACCCCCTGATTGAAGATACTGACGATGACGGATTAGATGATGGTGAGGAAGCAGAACTAGGTACCAATCTTACAAACGCAGATACAGACGGTGATGGCCTGAGCGACTATGTTGAAGTAAATAATTGCGTTTATGGACAAAACAACACCGGTTCTGATTGTACCAACCCCATAAATAGTGATTCGGACGGAGATGGACTATCTGATGATTATGAAATTGATAACTCTATAGATCCAAGGGATTGGGATTCTGACGGAGACCGCTTATCGGATGGTCAAGAAATATTAGGGCAGGACAGAAACAACACATCTCATGGGCATGGTGCTACAAATCCACTTGATTCAGACTCCGATAATGGAGGAATAAGAGATGGAACTGAGATAGAAACTGATGACACAAACCCTAACGATGCTAGTGATGATTTTCTTGATGCTTTAGATAATGACGGGGACGGACTAAGCAATGGTGAAGAAATAACTGAAGGAACTGATCCAAATGACCCAGACTCCGATGATGATGGCTTAATTGATGGGGATGAAGTCTATGGACTGAATAACACATATGGTTACACTTCTGATCCAAACAAAGAAGATTCAGATGATGATGGACTGAACGATTCTATTGAAATTAGTAATTGCTTCTATGGTGAAAATAATGATGAATGCACTAATCCTGAGGATGATGATTCAGATAACGATGGGTTAAATGATTCTGTCGAAATTAGCAATTGTGTCTATGGTGAAACTAACGATGAATGTACGGATCCAAAAAATGATGACTCTGATAATGATGGGCTAAGCGATGGGGATGAAACTGCACTTCACAATACAGACCCAAAAGATGATGACTCTGATGATGATGGATTGAATGATGAAGTTGAAGTACTTTGGGTTACCGATCCAAACGATCCAGATTCGGATGATGATGGGCTAAGCGATTTTGTTGAATCTTGGTTGGGCAATTGCTTCTATGGTGAAGACAATGAACAATGTACCAATCCAATTAAACCAGATTCGGATGATGATGGAATAAACGATTATGATGAAATTAATAATTGTGTCTATGGTGAAACTAGTGAACAATGCACAGACCCTAGGACCACTGATTCAGATGAAGATGGAATCAATGATGGTGTAGAAACATCTACATGCACATATGGAACAAATAATGATGAATGTACTGACCCGAAAATTTGGGATTCTGATAACGATGGATTACATGATAGCTCTGAAGTCTACACATATGACTCAGATCCACTTCTTGAGGACTCGGACAGTGATGGGCTGAATGACTCTTGGGAAAGAGATCGTGAAATACAAGGGCTTCAATACAGTTTAATCACTTACGATACGGATGAAGATGGAACGTCTGATGGTGATGAAGACCTAGATGGTGACGGATTAACTAATTTAGAAGAAATAAATACCTATTTTACCAATGAATTCGAAAAAGATTCGGATGGAGACACATTATGGGACGGAGATGAAATAGACCCTTGGAACATAAAAAGAGATAGTGTCAATAATCTATACAATTATCCCTCTGACCCAAATCTAGTTGATTCAGATGGAGATGAACTTAGTGATTTAAGAGAAGTTCTTCCCTCAAATGACACATATAATTCGAGAACTAATCCCAAAAATAGTGACACCGACAACGATGGCTTGAATGATTATTATGAAGTATACTATTACTGGAATGTAACCGGTGATGATAACGACCCTCGTATTCACTATATTGTACAAGGTTGGAACACATCTAATCCAAGGGATGACAATACTGATCTTGATGCTTGGGAGGATGGTGAGACATCTGAAGAGAACCCAGTTTTTGGTAATTTTGATGAGGAGGATCCTCCTTGGGGAAGTCCTCCGGCCAGAAGTGGTACACCCCAAGTACCTCCTGACAGTGTTAACAAAACTGAGGAATTCATCTGGTCGGGATACATTGTAGATGATGGAATACCTTACGTTGGCGTCACAATCCATGCATACGTAAACGAATCTGAAGAACCTGAAAGTGCATCTCACCGTATAGGAACGGGAACTAGCGATGAGGATGGATTCTTTGAAGTGCGGTGCAATGTTTCCTCTTTGAGTGATCCAATAAGGGCTGGTGATTGGATAATACAACTAGAGAGGCCCTATCAGTCGTACAATGAAACCATAAACCTTGTTGAGAGTTGGAGCCCTGTAAGAGACATTAAAATTATTGGAAACACAACCATAGAAACAGTTGTCCCAATTACTGGAGCAAGCGGCGATAGTACTGTTGTCAATGGAATTCTTCTGGAAGAGGGTGGATTAGGAATAGAAGGGGTGGAGGTCAATCTAGAGTTCAATAATACTGATTATGTAGGATTAACCAATGCAGCTGGAAGCTTCAGCATAGAAATAGATCTCCCTGTAGTTGAAGATTCTAACGAAAAGCTATTCTTTAGTTTTGATGGAGACGATAACCTGACTGATAGCACTGAAACGCGTTATATTAGAGTAATAAACGCAAGTATTGAATTGGACTTTAGCGAAGATAATGAAGATATATTTGACATAAATGAAACCTATACTATTAGGGGCAGCATAAATGGAGATGAACTTGAAGAACCAACGGGCACGATTGAGATAAGTTATAGTGGTAGAATTATCGGCGTAATTAATGTTAGCGGAAATCAAGACTGGGAAATTGAATTAACCATTCCTGCAAATGCAAGTTGGGGTGAGACAAATTTAATTGCAAGTTATTCGGGTGATAGTGTGCACCCTGCCGACGTCGCAATGTCGGATGAAGTCATCATAAGAGGTATTAGCAGTTTAACAGTTGAAATTACTCAAGATGACGAAAATTGTTCTATTGAAGGTTGTCTAAGAAATACCAATGTAAAGATAGAAGGAAACGTTACAGACCATAATAATCAAAGTATAGTTGATATGACTATCAATCTAGAAGTAAATGGAACATATATCGGTTCTGCCACTACAAATAGTCTGGGAAGATATAGCCTAACGGTAAATCTTTCCGATGAGGAAGCAGGTATTCGAGATATCAGTGCAATTCTTATGAATAGCAAAAACTTACTTGGATCTGAAGAAACAACAATTGCTATACTACTGGCAACACCTTCTCTATCAATAGATAAAGAAACAAAATGTGAAAAAGAAAGTGATGAAGAATGGCTGTGCAAAGCAGCTAGGAATTCTGAGTATTACATTAGTGGTAATGTGATTGATGAATTTGGAATCCCTATAGAGGGAGTAACTGTTACTTTATTCAGAGAAGTTTTATTGGATGAAGATGACGGATTTTTCCCACCACCATTGGTAACTGACGAAAACGGGGGATTCGAATTTATGATGTTCGTAGACGAGGGGGAAACCGAGTCCTTCGAGATTGTGATTTCTATAGTAGAAGGAACGCAAGTAGCTGAAATGACTAACGAACTTACAATAATACCGCAAACAGGTGTAAGCATAACTGTTAGCGCTGGAAATGCACACCGTGGAGAAAACATAACGATACAAGGTAACATAATTGATGAAACCGGATTCCCAGTAGCCTTTGAAACTATTCAAATAAATGTTGCTGGAGTTGAGCATTACATTCAAAGTGATGAGAATGGCACTTTCAGTATGAATCATAGACTGGTAGCGAATTACAACCTAGGAATTGATAATCTAACGATTATATTCAATGAAACTCTATGGTATCTAAGAGCAGAAACAAACACCTCTTTTGGAGTTTATGGCTCAAGTTCATTCGAAATGATTCATGTTTCTGGGGACTGGTTTGGTGGAGAACTTGTTAGAGGTGGTGAAATTGAAGTGGCTGGAATTCTAATTGATGACCTAGGAAATCGTATTGAGGGAGATATAACTGCTTCTATAGGGAGTCAAAGTTTGACAACCTTATTCAACAACGATACCACGTTTCTATCCACAGGAATCGTACCTGAGAAGTATAGAAACAATCACCCAATGACGTTAGGTTACAATGGTACTGAATTCATTTATGGTACATCTTACAAGAGTAATCATGAAATCCTTGTACCAAGCAAAATAGAATTTGAATTTGAACCTGAAAACGTATTCCCTGGTGACAGAGTAAATGTTACTCTACGCTTAGTAGAAGATGATGAAGGAACAAGGGATACTTCATGCGTAACTGCTCCGCACACATGTCAGGGGCTACCGTCAACAAATGTCTCAGTAACGATTACAAAGTATTACGATAAAGGAATACAAATGAACGGAACGGAGACTTATGAATTATTCACAGACATGGATGGGTTTGATGAATTTAGCTTCGTTTTCCCTGAAGATGGAACAAGCGTAACTATTGCTGCTTCTTTCAGCGGCGGTTCACTAGATGCATTCTATGATACTCCACAAGAAGCTGAATTCACAAGCTCTGATGTAGCTATAACTATAACTAAATCTCCAGACGCAGTAGAACCATTTGACTTGGAAAAATACATTCCATTATTCATTGGAATACCGGCAGCCTTAATCGTAACTGGTTATTATCTGTACTGGACACAGAAACACAAGTACGAAGTGAGAAACCTGATTAAACAAATGCAGAAAGATCTGAATAAGGATGAGGATTACAGACAGATAATCATCAAATCATATCACCAATTACTAAATATTCTAAGGAGATACGGATTCATAAAAACAAGGACACAGACTGTTAGAGAATTTACTGATGTTATGAGTAGCGCACTTCCTATTCCTGCACACAGTGTTAAACTTCTGACTTCATTATTTGAAATTGCAAGATATAGTGGAATTAAACCAAAAGTAGTGGATGAATTTGGAATGGAAATGATTGATGGGTCTTACAATATCTGGTGTGTTGAAGCCATTAACAATCTGTATCAGATAGAGATGGAGCTAAACCAAGGCTTGAAAAGTGGAAAGGTTTCAAGATTCACAAACATATTTGGAATGAGGAAATAAAGAATGAGAAAACAGTTCTGGAAACAGTATGGTTCAAAGTTTTTTGCACTCTTTATAGTAGTTATGATGATTACCGTCGTTTATCCAGTTTTAATCGACAATGCAAAGAATCCATCACAATTGTCAGCATATGATGATGACTGGAATGATATTTCACAATTTGCAAATGACATCAACAAAGAAGGTAACGGAAAGCATGAGGTTAAGAGCATCGTGTCAAGACCTGCAATCATAAGCAAGATAGCTGAAGTCGAGAAAAACTCAACCAATCCAACCATAAATGCCAATGAAACTATATTGATTATAATAGGTGTTGAAAGGATTTACAGCGAGTATGACTCAAAGGCTATCCACAGTTTTGTAAAGGCTGGAGGAAAAGTTATTCTTGCAGATGATTCAGGATATGGAAACTCCGCGTTCCATGGAGAGATGGGAAGCCTAGATGTTGGAGTACAATGGTGGACCAATATTGTGCAAGAAGGATGTGAACCAAGCAAAAGTAACACGCTAGTGGGCGGGGTGACTGAGGCTCTGGGTTATGGAAACTCCAATCCTAAATGCAAACCTGCCAGACTTTATGATTCAAAATACTGGGATGAATACAGAAATAATTCCATTGTAGTTATCGATGCAGACATAGAGCAAATGGAATTCAATGGACAATTGATGATGAGTGCGCCTGGGGCGTTAAGAGTGAAGTCCGGAACTGCTGAAGAACTAGCACACTCTAGTCAGCAAGGATTTGTGGATCTTAACCAAGACGGTGAAGGAGGAAGTGGAGAAAGTACCTATCGCGAAAACGTTTCTTACGGAAGACCTGTTGTAGCCGAGTCAAATGTAGGTAGCGGAAAAGTGATATTTGTGTCAGATACCAGTATATTCACAAATCAATACTACAACCAACTAGATAATCGTGAATTTATTTTATCTATAATTGAATATCTTAGCGGTGGGGAAAAGCAAACCATCATATTTGATGAAAGTAGACATATACAATCAGACCTCATATCTTTAGTCTATGTTCAACTTTTTGGAGTTCTAGGATACGTAAGTAGTAGTGAATCACTTGGAATAATATTCCTAGGTGCCATTATCTTGTTATTACAATTAGTGATGTTGAGAGTGGAAAATCCAAAAACTTGGAGACATATGTTTAACATATATGAGGGACGATTGTCTCGATTCAGAGTGCCACACGCACATTATACTCATCCTGAAACCATGAAAGAAGTTTTTATTGACAAAGTAAGAATAACACACGGTTTCTCAAGGGAGGAGTTTGAAATGCTGCCTCCTTCTAAGTTAGAAGAAATGATGAAGGATCCAGTGTTAATTAGATTCATTATCAATAATGAAAAGAATATGACCTTGAAAGAGGTTGAAAAATCCATGCGAGAGTGGAAAAAATGAGCCTGTTCGGAAAAAAGAAAGAGGAAGAAGAAAAGCCTGAAGAAGCGGAAGCTGAGACTGAAGAGCAAAGTGATGCAGTACAAACGTATGTTATGGAGCCTTCATTACAAGAGACACATGAGCTGATACAAGGAGTACTAGGTGAAGTGGAGCAAGTTGTAATGGGCAAAAGGCCCGTACTTGACCTGTGCGCCGTAGGTATACTGGCGGGTGGAAACACTCTATTTGAAGATAATCCAGGACTAGCAAAGACTTTGCTATCAAATACATTTGCACAAGCTCTAGGTATAAACTTTAAACGTGTACAATTCACTCCTGACTTACTACCTGCAGACATAACTGGAATTTACATCTGGAATCAAAAAGATCAAAAGTTCCAATTCCGAAAAGGGCCATTGTTCTGTAATCTCCTTTTGGCTGATGAAATTAACAGGGCACCACCAAAGACTCAGGCAGCTCTACTCGAAGCTATGCAAGAGCATCAAGTTACGATAGAAGGTGATACTCATAAACTTCCTGAGCCTTTCGTTACTCTTGCAACACAGAATCCAATAGAATCAGAAGGTACTTATCCTCTACCTGATGCACAGCTAGACCGTTTCATGATGAAATTGTCTGTTGGATATCCTGGAAGACCAATTGAAAGAGCCATCCTAATCAAGCGTAAGCAAAGAGGGAAGGATGAGCACGAAATAAAGGCAATAACATCGCCTGAGAAATTGCGTGAGATGCAACAAAGTCTTGAGAAAGTCCAAATAGATGATGCAATAATCGAATACATTGTTGAGATAATAAACAGAACTAGGGAGGACCCCAGAGTGAAAGTAGGCTCATCACCAAGAGGAGCGCAAGCCCTATTCAAATTGTCTCGAGCTTTGGCTGTCCTTAACGGTAGAGATTATGTGATACCTGATGATATCAAAAGATTAAGTATCTATACTCTGAGACATAGAATAATACTGAAACCTGAACCTCGCATAAAGGGTGTCAAAACAGAAGAAATTGTTTCTCAGATCTTGGAAGAAGTAGAAGTACCAACAACGCAGGGGCAGCTAGAAGACTGAATGTGGAGCAAAAAAGCGGCAGCAGTCGCCGGCGGAGCACTATTCCTAACATTAGCTGGCCTGATTAGGCTGAACTATCTGTTCATAAGCGCAGGATTAGTGATGCTAACCTTCGTTGTTTTGTCTAGCTTTCTAGATGTTTGGATGCCAAATGTCAAAATAAGAAGGGAAACAACATCTGACAATATCTTTGAGGACGGGACCATGAGTGTTAAGTTCATAATCAAAAATACGGGACTAGGTATAGGATTTGTTGAAATTTATGATGACTTGCCGCCTCAGGCAAGAATAATCAAAGGCTCCAACTATACTCTACTTTACATGAAACCTTGGCAAGAAGTTTCCTTCGAATATACACTTAAGCTCCCAATTAGAGGACATTATCATCTGGGACCTGTTAAAATGAGAGTGAAGGATGCCTTTGATCTTTTCTATAATGAAAAAATTGAAGAGTCTGTGCATAGCTTCTCCGTTTTCCCAGAGATAGAAGTGTTAGAGTATCAGATTATAAAGTCAAGAGCGCCAAAACTACTCTCTGGTGCAATGCCTTTACCTATAATTGGCTCTGGTACAGAATTCTATTCACTAAGAGAATTCGTTCCTGGTGATTCACTCAGATCTGTGAACTGGAAAGCCTTAGCAAAAAAAGGGAAAATGATGGTGAACGAAACAACCAGAGAGGACGTAATGGATGTGATTCTATTAGTTGATGCTAGAGAAGTCTCTGCTGTCGGAGGAGGCAAGGATACTCCTCTTGAAATGTCCTGTAGGGGGGCTGCGACATATGCAAAGCAGCTTCTGGATGAAAGAAACAATGTTGCTCTCATGATATATGGTGATAATGTTGAGAGAGTTGATTTAGATCGGGGGGAACACCACCTTTTCAAAATCTTGACGTCTCTCTCGAGTGTTGTGCCAAAAGGAAACCTGACGCTAGAGATTGTACTTAGAGATGCTCTGCCCTACATACCTAGTGGCTCACCGATTATCCTATTCAGTTCATTAGATGATGATCACACAATCTCAGAGGCTTTCACTAGTACCATAAGCCGTGGCTACACAATAACCACAATTTCACCATCAAGTCTGGATTTTGAAGAAAAAATGAAGAGAATACCTGATGAGCCACTACTAATTGCTCGTATGGAAAGGGAAAATATGGTTTCGGAGATTAGAAGCTTTGGAATGGATGTTGGAGATTGGAAATCTGATGAATCGGTCAATAATGTTCTACAGGAGGGCTAAATGGAAGAAGTTGAAGATAAACGTAGTAGAATCCCAAAAATAGGAGAAGTCATCAACTACAAGGACTTAATTGGAGATTACCCTATTATATTCGCAATCAAGATTGTTTCAAGTCTGGCGCTGATATTTGTCATAGTTGAATTCTACAAATACCACAACCCACTTGATTCGCTGATAACTAAATATGCTAGAAATGGAATAAGTGGATTCAAACCTGACCCTTCTATCTTTGTAATGTGGAGTGTTTTAGCGGGATTCCTATTCTATATCTTTACTTTATTCAAAGGAAAATACAAGTTTTTTATATTACTGGGAACTTTTCTCTTAGGCTTCCACTATATCTCAGATCCTGCTTTAGATTGGCAAATGGGAGACAAGGTTATTCCCGCAAAAGGTGAAGACGAAAAATGGCAATGGAAACCTGTAAGAATTTTGTACGAGGACAAGGCAGAGAGCGAAAGAAGAATTGATGATGCAACTATAAGAGCCTCGAACATTATCTTTGGTTCATTTGCCTTTTTAGGTTCTTATGGCATATGGAAAAGAAAGGGATGGGCGATAGCTGGGTCAATTGCTCTAGCAATAATTATTGGGTTTCTTTACAATCCAAATCTCTGTCTTGATTATTCAGACGCGGATTACTGTGGTTATGAAACAAAAACTGAAGAGAAAACTTGGGACCAATATCTTGCGAGTGGAATCTTTATCGGTTTAGGTTTTGTGATATATATTGAATTGTCCTATGCGGCGATAAAATATGAGAATTATGCAAATCAATTCAAGCCAGCTGGCCTAGATATGTCACTACTGACAGATGCACAGAGAAAAGGGGTTTCCAGAACTTTGAGAACTTTGTTTGTAAGTTATCTAATTAATCTAGGTGTTATGCTGATTATTACATTCACATTAGCAGAAATTGTAATCAATGTAAATGATTATCTAGCAACCTCAGAAGGCAGAATACAAGACTCAATAGAATTACAAGGACCATATGGGATTGTATTTACTTCTCTTATCTTCTTCATGCTTCTAGGCTTTGTTAGAATGTTTATTGGAGCTGATTACGAAACTGAAGAAGCTTAAGATATATCAATCGGCACATTTTCCTGCGGAAGAACTACCTCATATTCCTTTAAATCATCAAGAAAAGCCTCTCGATTGTCTCCATGATATAGTATTACTTTCTCAGGATTACATTTGTTCACGAAATCGACTATTTGGCTGTGGCCTGCATGGCCACTTAGATCAAATGACTTGTACTCACATTGGATATCAAAAGATGGAGAGTCAGGATCTCGTTCCAACCTTATCTTGCCTGTTTCTTTCAGAAGGTGCCCATTAGTTCCAGGAACTTGAAAACCTGTTAGAAAGACGGCCGATGATGGGTCCTTGCGCAGTTTTGATAGGTAATGTAGAACGGGGCCTCCATTTAGCATCCCTGAGGTAGTCACTATTACATCTCCATTTATTGCCGCATCTCTTTGACGACTATGTTTTACAAAATTGGTTTGACGAATTGCCTTATGCAAAGAGGATACATCTCGAATAGAACTTGGATACTTCTGGAGAATTCTAGCTATGTCACGACCCATCCCATCAAGCCATACTTCTAGACCCAAACTACGAGTGAGCATCAATAACTCTTGAGAACGTCCAAGCCCAAAAGATGGAAGAATAACTTTACCTCCTGAGTTTACCGTTTCTTCAATCGAATCCACTAACTCTGATTCTATCTCTTTCCTTTCAGGATGTTCTCGCCCACCATAAGTTGATTCTATTGCTAGGGTCTTACACTGCCTAGGCTTTGCTGCTCTAGTCAATTGTGTATCAACTGTGTGTATATCTCCTGTAAACAAGAAATCCTGCTGAGGAAAACCAAACATTACAGCACCAGGAATATGTCCTGCATTGAACATTTGGAATTCAAAACCACCTCGGTATTCGACCCTACCAGGTTTTGATGGTCTTAGATAGTGATGAAGGTCTCCTATAGCCGTAGGGTGGAAAGGGCGAGGGTAGTTTTCTAATTCAGACACACGAAGCGTGTCCTCAGCCATTCTTCCAGCAAGCGCTCCTGTTACTGGAGTTGATACTATGGGAGTCCCTCGGCTTGCCACATCTGGAACTAAACCACAATGATCCAAATGGGCATGTGTCAGCAAAAGTGCATCAACATCTGGAGCTGGGAGTGGAAATTTAGGAGGATCATCTGGTTGAATGCCATAGTCTAGAAGAAGTCTACCTTCGTCTCCCTCCAGAACTGCTCCGACCCTACCTACCTCTGATGCTCCACCTAAGTAGGTCAATGAAACTGCCATTCGAGTTTACCTAGTTCCAGTCGTCCCAATCATCAGATGATTCACCAGTTTGGACTGGGGCGGGTTCATCATCAGAGTAATCTTCATCCCAGTCATCATCTTGACGATACTGTGTTGCAATACCAATAGCTATAATTAAACCCAGAAAGACAAAAATATACCACAAATCTGTAAGTGCTGATGACAATCTCGATGTGAAGCCTTGTTCCACAGTAATGGCAAAACTATAATCCTTTCCTTGATTCTCTAGCTGACTAGCTACTGATATTATCACACTCTCTTCATCACCATCTCTAGCTTCATCCCCCACCGTGACCCGAATATTGACTGTCTTAGAAGTGCCGGCTTCGACCTCGAGTGTTGAACCCTCCATGAATACCACACGCCAACCTGAGGGATATTGTGCAGAAAGTGTGAACTTGTCGTTACCATTAGCTTTATTGTCGATATTCAGTTGAAACGTATAACTATCACCAGGTTTCAGTGTCTCTTTAGACTTAAATGAGGACAATGTAAATCCTGACTCTAGTCTTAGAACCACCGTTATCTCTTGACGAGCGAGAACACTCGAATCAGAAAGATCTTGTGCAATTGCATTAAAGGAATAACCGTCCTCCTCGTAAACTGCTTGGCTACCTACAGTAATTAGAAGGTCCAGACTTTTGCTTTCTCCTCCTTCCAAATTGGTTTCAGTTACTGTGGCCCCATCTTCTTTGAAACTGTATGACCAGCCATTAGGGTATTCATCATCAGGAATGTATAATCTAATTGTACGCTCATCTTCAACAGCTGACTCCAAGAGCAAGTCAATCTCAAAAGTCTCCCCAGCCTGCTTATTGATGAAAATTCCAGCTGAACCTTGGGGATTTACGCTCAAAACGAGGCCAAACGTACGTGTAACGGAAAGAGTCGAACTGTCACTTTTGCTAGTGTTCCCTTGAGATATTCCAATTAATTCAATATTAGCAGTTTCAACATCGCCTCCTTGGGCTGGTTTAACCCAGACTGTTACATTTGCTACATTATCGCCGTCTCCTGCACGTGGTAAGTTTTCAATTGTTATGGAACCTGCATTAAGATCACCATACTCAAACTTGACTTCCCAATCGGGCGGAACATCTTGTGCTAACAACTGAACCCCGTCCGTGGCCTGACCCTGATTAGCAACACTCAATGTGTACTGATTCCACTCGCCTGCAACTCCTTTGGAATTAAGATTTGACACTGCTTGACCAGAAGTCTCATCTTCAAAATAGAGGGTAACTTCATATTCGGCACCGACCGAGGTCTTTGTCTCTAGGTCAAATGTTTCCGAAACTACTGCATTTTCAGATTCACCTGTGAACACAACTACGGTACTCTTTCCAACCATTTCTGTTGAATCGGATGCTGATATAGTGAAAGTTATGGCTTGTTCATCTCCAGGGTTCAGACTACTGCTCGTCCAAGTTTCGGGACTAACGGCCCAATTATCAGATGTTTCACTGGGAGTTATGGTAAATTGATCTATTTCGTCTCCAGCATTCATAATGAATATTTGGTAATCAATATCTCCACCAACTGCTACATTTTGATCGGGCTCAGGAGTATAAAGATACACTCCGTAGGCATCCATTTGTATTGACTTTTCCAAAGAAAACTCGTTACCTTGCTGATTAATGGCTGACACTGTTACTGTATAGATTCCCTTTCCTTTATGATTCTCTGAAGGTTCAGCAGGATCATTGTAATTCCAAACAATATCTTCAAAACTATTAGTTCCCGTTTCTTCATCGGGTTCGTCTATTTCAGTCTCGCCAAGGAATAATCTATTATCTTCAGAGTCAAATATTTCTACCTTAAAGGCAGTTATATCATAGGTTCCAAAAGCATTCAGAGCAGTCCCGGAAACAAACATTTTGGAGATGTCGGAAGGAAGATTAGGTTTGAAATTCTCAGTGTCGGTCAAATCCTCTGAATCTGATGTTGCCAGATTGTATGATTGTGTATACACCGTAATGTCACGCACAGGATTAGTCGTAGTAACTAAGCGAGATGGAGAATCTCCACTTTTCCCAGAATCAAGTTCTATATTGACTGCATTGTCCCCATCGTTTTCTAGCTCAAGGACTATGTAATTATTCGCGTCAAATGTAT
>TARA_B100000686_G_scaffold163844_1_pt1 | contig 14026 bp, 13 predicted proteins | sample TARA_B100000686 | Tara Oceans TARA_B100000686 (sample SAMEA2622733) | marine metagenome | biome: marine biome (ENVO:00000447); feature: marine epipelagic mixed layer (ENVO:xxxxxxxxx); material: "saline water (ENVO:00002010), including plankton (ENVO:xxxxxxxx)" | depth 150 m
ATAACGAAGTCGGCCAACCGTGGCTGTGGTACGAGCGCCGGGCGATGGCTGACGCTGACCTTCAGGAGATTCTCTGCCACGAGAAAGTTCATGTTTATGTGCTCTACCGGGGTGGAGAACCGGCAGGATATGTCGAACTTGATTACCGCCAGGAAGATGAGGTGGAAGTCGCCTATTTCGGGCTCCTGCCCTGGCACATTGGAAGCGGGATCGGTCCGTGGTTTCTGGAATGGGCCGTTAACACCGCCTGGACCGATAAGCCAAAGAAACTGATCGTCAATACGTGCAATCTGGATCACCCCAAAGCCATCATCGTCTACCAGCAGGCAGGATTCCGTCCCTATCGGCAGGAGACAGTCACGATCCGGGACCCGCGTCGTGAGCCATTTTGGAATGGGCCAGCCCCCGCGGCTGAAGCAGATTCAGACAGGTCGAAAAAGACGTGATCGAGGATGCATCGGCTCAGGCAACTTCAGCCTGATCACCTCGCTTGCCCAGCCAGTCCTTGCGGTCAGGAGCACGTTTTCGCGCCAGCAACAAATCCAGCATGGCGTCAGTCTTTTTTCCCTGATCCAGCCTGAGTTCAATCAATCGTCTCGAATCCGGATCCATGGTGGTTTCTCGCAATTGTGCCGGATTCATCTCACCCAACCCCTTAAAGCGCTGGACATTAACCGTACCCCGCAGTTTGTCTTTTTTAATGTTGTCCACAATGGCGTCTTTTTCTACATCATCGAGCGCATAAAAAACATGCTTGCCCACATCGATACGGTAAAGCGGCGGCATCGAAACACAAACCCGGCCTGCGTCCACCAACGGCCGAAAATGGCGGACGAAAAGAGCGCACAACAAAGTCGCAATATGGGCGCCATCCGAATCGGCATCAGCCAGAATGCAGACGCGTCCATAACGCAGGCCCGAACAATCGCCGGTTCCCGGATCAACACCAAGCGCGACTGCGATGTCATGTACCGATTGCGAGGCGAGGACTTCGGCTGACTCGACTTCCCAGGTATTGAGAATTTTCCCCCTCAAAGGCAAGATGGCCTGGTAGTCCTTGTCTCTGGCCTGCTTGGCGGAGCCGCCTGCCGAGTCCCCTTCCACCAGAAACAGTTCGGTGTGCTCAAGATCCTGGCTCGCACAGTCTGCGAGCTTTCCCGGGAGCGTCGGACCGGTAGCCGCTTTCTTGCGCTCCACCTGGCGGGCGGTGCGAAGCCGTGACTGCGCACTGTTGATGGCGAGGGCGGCAATACGCTCCCCTTCGCCTGCATTTTGATTCAGCCACAAGCTGAGAGCGTCCTTGACCGCCGCCGCCGTCAATGACGCCGCTTCCCGAGAAGACAGGCGATCTTTCGTTTGCCCACTGAACTGGGGGTCCTTCATACGCAGCGACAAGACAAACGCACAGCGCTGCCACACATCTTCGGGGGACAGCTTCACGCCTCGGGGCAGCAGATTACGGTAGTCACAAAACTCCCGGACAGCATCTGTCAACCCTGTGCGAAATCCGCTGACGTGACTGCCTCCCTGCGGTGTGGGTATCAGGTTGACGTAGCTCTCGGCGAACACCTCTCCATTATCCTCAAGCCAACTGGTCGCCCAATCCAACTGCTGTTCCTGCTGCGCAATGTGGCCTATGAAGGGCGGGTTAGGCACCCGCTCCGAGGAAGCGATCTGGGACGAAAGGTAATCCGGCAAACCATCCTCGTACTCCCAGGTCTCGTTGTTACCCTTGGCATCCTCGTCCTTGAAATCGATCCGAAGACCGGGACACAGCACTGCCTTCGCTCTCAGAAGACGTTTCAGCCGAGGTACGGAAATTCCAGGGGAATCAAAAAATGCAGGATCTGGCCAGAACTGCACCATGGTTCCGGAGTTGCGTGCGCCGATCTTCCGACCGGCCTTGAGCGGTGCTATCGGCACGCCGTCGCGAAAGGTCATCTGGTACTCCTGTCCGTCACGCTTGACACTCACCTCAAGCTTTTTAGAAAGCGCGTTTACAACGGATACACCCACACCGTGCAGACCACCAGAATAGGTATAGGACTTGTCAGAAAACTTTCCTCCGGCATGCAGCCGCGTGAGAATCACCTCCACCGCGCTGACTTTCTCTCCCTTGTGCCGATCGACCGGCATTCCCCTGCCGTCATCCGCAACAGATACGGAGCCATCTTTATGCAGGGTGACTGAAATACGATGTGCATAACCACCGATTGCTTCGTCGACACTGTTATCCACAACCTCCTGCACAAGATGATTGGGGCGGTCGGTCTGGGTATACATCCCCGGCCGTTTACGCACGGGCTGGAGCCCGGTAAGGACTTCAATTGCGGAGGCATCGTAATGTTCAGCCATGAGAGGAATCTACCGGGGGGTGAAGCGCAAGGCGATGATACACGAACGGCCCTTAATTTATGGCTCAGCGGCCCAGGGAGACCGGCGATCATTGGAGACAACTCCAGCGCTACGATAGAATTCCCACAAACGATGTTCGCCCGCGCTCCGGTCTGCCGCGGCACAGATTTCAAAGGAAGCATCATGGCCAAATCAACACGTTCACGGGTCGGCGAGTTCGAGAAATCCCTTAAAGAACTTGAGACGATTGTGGAGAAAATGGAGTCCGGCGACCAGTCTCTGGAAACCTCATTAAAGGATTTCGAACGGGGAATGGAACTGGCCGGTCAATGCCGGGACAGTCTCAATAAAGCCGAACTTCGCGTGCAGGAACTCCTGGAAAAAGCAGATAACGCTCACGGCACGTCTTCAGAAGATGAGGACTCGTGAGTCCACCCGCGGACCTGAGTGACAGTTGGCCACGATGGTGCGAGCGCATCGACCGCTGCCTTGAGGGCCTCATCCCCGGCGCAACCGTCTCTCCCGCCCTCCTGCATGAGGCAATGCGCTATTCCAGCATCGGCGCAGGCAAACGTTACCGGGCGGCTCTCGTCTACGCAGCCGGACATGCTCTTTGCGTCAGTGAAGATATTCTGGACCGACCGGCCTGTGCGGTAGAGCTCATTCACGCCTTCTCCCTGGTGCACGATGATCTTCCTGCGATGGATGACGATGATCTTCGCCGGGGCAAACCTTCCTGCCATAAAGCCTTTGACGAAGCGACCGCCATTCTGGCGGGAGATGCCCTGCAAACCCTCGCTTTTGAGATACTGAGCGAACCGGACTGGAACGCTCTTTCGCCAACAGTACGGCTCAATCTGCTGAGCACACTGGCCAAGGCGTCGGGATCTTCAGGACTGGCCGGAGGCCAAGTGCTGGACCTGAATCTGACATCACTGGATCCAGCGCTGGAAACACTGGCCGCAATGCACCGATGCAAGACGGGGGCGCTCATTGAGGCAGCGATCCTGATGGGTGGACTCTGCGCAACCAACGATTCCGCCACACTCACTCGTCTCAAAAACTATGCCCAACCCCTTGGTCTTGCCTTTCAGGTGATCGACGACGTTCTAGACGGAACCGCAGATACAGATACCCTAGGCAAACCGGCTGGTGCAGACCAAGAGCGGGGGCAACCTACTTTCCTCAGCCTCCTGGGCGAAGCGCCCGCTCGTCAATACGCCGAGGCACTTAAGGATCAGGCTATTGATGCACTGGGCGACCTTGAACAGAACGCGGCACTGCTCGTCGGCCTGGCACAATTCACCGTAACGCGCTCGCACTAACATCCAAAACCCCAAAAAGCATTATCATCGGGGCTTGTTGTGTCCCGCTAAACCACTCACCTCGATCTACATCACATGACCGCGCCGCCTGATTCTTCTTTGCTAGATAGCGTCAACTCACCTGCAGAGCTTCGCCAGCTCACCAAGCAGGAGCTGCCGATGCTGGCCGACGAAGTGCGCGCCTTTCTCATCGATGTCACATCAGAAACGGGCGGCCATCTTGCACCTGGGCTGGGCGCCGTGGAGCTCACCGTTGCCTTGCACTACGTTTTTGATACGCCAAGAGATCGTCTGGTTTGGGATATCGGCCACCAGGCCTATCCACACAAGATCCTGACCGGCCGCCGTGATGAGATGCGAACGATCCGCAAAGCGGGTGGACTGTCGGGCTTTCTGAAGAGAACCGAAAGCAAGTACGACAGTTTCGGCGCAGGCCACTCCAGTACATCCATCAGTGCGGCACTGGGAATGGCTGTCGCTAGCCAACTCCATGAGGATAGCCGGGAGGTGGTCGCTATTATTGGTGATGGCGCCTTAACCGCCGGACAGGCGATGGAAGCGCTTTACAACGCGGGCGGCATGGATGCAGACCTGCTTGTCGTTTTGAACGACAACGAAATGTCGATATCCCGCAATGTTGGAGCCATGTCGAACTATCTTGCCCGTATCCTCTCAGGAAGGGCCTATACCAGCGTTCGGGAAGGCAGCAAAACCGTGCTGGGAACGGCACCGCCTGTGCAGGCGTTTGCCCGACGGTGGGAGGAGCATCTCAAGGGAATGGTTATGCCCAGTACGTTGTTCGAGGAACTGGGCTTCTATTACATCGGACCGATTGATGGTCACGATATTGATACGCTGGTCACAACCCTAACAAACATGAAGGCGATGAATGGCCCACGCTTTTTGCACATCGTTACACAAAAAGGCAAGGGTTACAGCCCCGCTGAGGGTCAGCCCATCGCATTTCACGGCGTGGGACCTTTTGACCCCAACACCGGCAAAGTCGAAAAGAAGTCGAGTCAGCGTACCTACACCCAGGTCTTTGGCGACTGGTTGTGTGATATGGCAGAAACCGACGAACGGCTGATCGGCATTACACCCGCGATGCGCGAAGGATCCGGGTTGGTGCCATTTTCAGAGCGGCACCCTGACCGCTACTTTGATGTGGGCATTGCCGAACAGCACGCGTTGACTTTTGCGGCAGGTACTGCCTGCGACGGCCTGAAACCGGTGGTGGCCATCTATTCAACCTTTCTGCAGCGCGCCTATGATCAATTGATCCATGACATCAGCGTGCAGCATCTGGACGTGACGTTCGCCATCGACCGGGCTGGCATAGTCGGTGCCGATGGCCCGACCCACCAGGGTGCCTTTGATCTCAGTTTCCTTCGGTGTATTCCGGGAATGGTGGTCTTCGCGCCGTCAGATGAGGCGGAATGCCGGGACATGCTCTACAGCGCGTTCCTCCACGAGGGGCCGGCTGCCGTGAGATATCCGCGCGGGGCCGGGCCAGGTGCGCCAGAAACAAAAGACATGAGCCGCATTCCGGTCGGGAAGGCGCAGATTCGCCGTGAGGGGCGGGATGTTGCCCTGCTTGCCTTTGGCACCATGCTGGCTCCTGCGCTTGAAGCAGCTGAGGCATTGGGCGCCACTGTCGTCAATATGAGAAGCGTCAAACCCCTGGATGTGGATCTCATTCTGGATCTGGCAGGCTCCCATGAGCTACTGGTCTCGATCGAAGAAAATACCGTTCGCGGAGGCGCCGGTGCTGGCGTATCTGAAATTCTCTCCGAAACCGGCTGCAGCACCCCTCTCTTGATCCTCGGCTTGCCGGACCATCACGTGGATCAGGGTGATCCTGCGGCTGTACTGAGCCAATATGGACTGGACGCACAGGGTATCCAGGCCGCTATCCAGCGGCGGCGCCCTCTTCAGTCTGTCGCTTCACGCTCCAGCGCTTGAACTGGGCTAAAATCCGCGCACTCAGATTCTTAAATACCATCCCTACCATGCTCGACACCCACGAAGCCCAAACCACCGGCGCTGAGATCGCTGACGTTCAGGGCAGTCCAGACACCCGGAACATCACGATCGACAAGGTCGGCGTGAAGGATATGCGCCATCCCGTTCGGATCCAGGACCGCAATGGTCTGGAACAGCACACTATTGCGAACTTCAGCATGTATGTGGAACTGCCTCACAATTTCAAAGGCACGCATATGTCCCGGTTTGTCGAAATCCTGAGCCGGCACGAAAGGGAAATCTCCGTGCATTCCTTCCGGTCTATCCTGCAAGAGACCCGCGATCACTTGGATGCAGGGACTAGCCATATCGAGATGGCCTTCCCATTTTTCCTGGAAAAGGCGGCCCCCGTCACAGGGGTTAAGAGCCTGATGGATTACCAGGTCACTTTCATCGGAGAGGCCTCAGAGGACACCAATTCGACCGAGGTTCGGGTGGTAGTGCCGGTCACCAGCCTGTGCCCCTGCTCAAAGCAAATATCCGACTACGGTGCCCACAACCAACGCTCACATGTCACCGTCAGCGTGCGATCCAGGAATTTTATTTGGATCGAGGAAATCATCGACATTGTCGAACAGGAAGCCAGTTGCGAGTTATATGGCCTCCTGAAGCGGCCGGACGAAAAGTTTGTGACCGAAAGAGCATACGAAAATCCAAAGTTTGTCGAAGACATGGTGCGGGACGTCGCCAGCCGCCTCAATGATGATAAACGCATAGAGTACTACGTGGTCGAGGCTGAAAACTTTGAATCGATTCATAACCATTCGGCTTACGCTCAAATCACCTTTCATCGGGACGACTGAATTTCCGATCCCCCCACGGCAGCGTCGGCTGCCCGGCCCGTATGCGAATCGGGATTGACCTTGGCGGTACCAAGACGGAAGGCGCGTTAGTCAATGAAGACGGGAGTGTGATCTCCCGGCGGCGGCTCGCCACACCAGGCGCAGAGGGATATCGTGCCATCGTAGATCAGATCGTCCTCCTGGTCGACCAACTGGAAGCCGAGGCAGGAAGGATCTGCTCGGTCGGCATTGCGGCGCCGGGGGCAGTAGATGCACATGGCCGCGTCAAGAATTCAAATACCCAGTGCCTGATCGGTGCTGCGTTTCAGAACGATCTCGAGATCCGTCTTGACCGGCCCGTTCGCGTTGAAAACGATGCCAACTGTTTTGCCTTGGCAGAAGCCCTGTTCGGCGCCGGTCGGGACATGCCCAGCGTATTTGGTGTCATCATGGGCACGGGTGTCGGCGGCGGAATAGTCGTTCAGCAGCGCCTGCACACCGGACCCCAGCATATTGCAGGCGAATGGGGTCACAATTCACTCGATCCCGGTGGCCCACCCTGCTATTGCGGACAGCGCGGGTGCATTGAGACGTATCTCTCGGGGCCAGGGTTCTTTGCGGACTACCAGCGCCTCGGAGGCTCAAGCGCCGCCGGTCCGGAACAGGTAATCCGAAAAGCCAGAAAGAATGACCCGATCGCCAGACAAGCGCTCGATAATCTGCTTGAGCGGTTCGGCAGAGCACTGGCAGGCGTCATCAATATTCTTGACCCGCACGTTGTTGTGCTCGGCGGAGGGCTCTCCAACATTAGCGAATTGTATGAAGAGGGTCCGCAACGTATCGCAAAGTACGTGTTTAATCCCGCCCTTGAAACCCCGATTCGTCCCAACCTCAATGGCGATAGCGCCGGGGTCCTGGGTGCAGCAGGACTCTGGCGTCCCTAATCGATTTTCGGCCAAGTATCAGACAAGCGGTATCCCGCAGGCCAGGGATCCGAGGGATCGAGCATGTGCTGGTGGGTACCAGTAATCCAGGCCCGACCTGCCAGTGAGGGCACCACTGCCGGCTGGCCTTTGCTTGTTTCGGCCAACTCCTCGATCCGGCAGTCAAACCGTGACCCGATGATCGACTCGCCAATGAACCGCTGGCCAGGCTGCAACATCCCGTGCGCATGCAACGCTGCCATCCGGGCACAGCACCCGGTCCCACACGGAGAGCGATCCAACTTGCCTGGCCGGATCACAACCGTATGACGCCCCAGCAAGGCATCTCCTTCATCCACCGGAGGGCAGGTCATCATACAGAAGGATAAATGCGACCAGTCTGGATTGTCGGGATGACTAAAACCCAACTGCTCGTTCGCTGCAGCCGTCACCTGGCGGCCCACCTGGACGATGTCATAGGCTTCATCCGGCGTTACCCCAAACCCCAATGCAGCCGCATCAACCAGACAAAAACTGTCTCCGCCATAAGCGGTATCTACCGTGACAGTGCCGATCCCTTCGATCTCAAGTGACGCATCAAGACAATCCACAAAAGCTGGTACATTCTGAATTCTGACCTGTGTAACCGCTCCATCGGAACAACTGGCCGTCGCCTTAATCAGGCCCCCGGGGGCTTCCAGATGAATCACCGTTTCCGGCTCCTGTATGGGCAGGATACCGGTCTCAAGCAAAACAGTGGTGACACAGATCGCGTTTGATCCGGACATGGGGGGGAAAAATTCCGCCTCCATAATAATGAACGCCGCATCTGCGATGGGGTTGACGGCGGGAACCAGCAGATTGGCATGCCGAAATACCCCGCCGCGCGGCTCATTCAGCAGGAAGTCGCGCAGATCTGTATCTTTTTCCAACGCGCGCGACTGAGCCCATAAAGTGTCCCCTGCCGGGGGTTGGACACCGCCCGTAATCACGTCTCCGACTTCTCCTTCAGCATGGGCGCTGACAACCTGAATATTTCGTCGACTCCTCACCGTGCTTCCTCCTGACTCCCGCCCTGATAGGCTCAATCTTTATTCTGCACCCGTATTGCGTTCTTCCATTCTTCACCCCCCGGCACCCCTGCCGAGAAACGTTACAAAGGCGGCTCTAGCTGATGTTCAGACCACCAGGCACCGTCTGGACCTGTCCATTGAAAAGCGGCAAGGTCGACCCGACCCCGGGTGTCGAACACCACACCCTCCTCTTTTAATCTTCGATATTGCTCCTTGTCTGCATTACCGTCGGAACGGGTGCTGATTTCTCCGCGACTATTGATAATCCGTTGCCAAGGTATCTCATCTGAAGGCGTCGAAGCCATCGCGTATCCCACCTGACGGGCAGAACATCCGCATAGTCGAGCGATCTGACCATAAGTTCCTACCCGACCGCTGGGGATCGTCCTCACCAGGGCATAAATCTGTTCGTAAAGCCTGCTCACTGTCGGGACACTCAGTCAGTGACGTGCAACCCATCCTCATCGAAGCGGATTTTTGCCAGCGTAATAATCGGCGTATCGAGATCAGCGAGCACGTCACGCCCTCCTTCCTCAGGTTTTTCGATTACGCAACCGATACCGCATAACTCAGCACCACTCTCACCCACCAGTCGAGACAGGGCGGTCAAGGTCGCGCCTGTCGCCAGGAAGTCATCAATAATCAGTACGCGATCCTGCACTCTGAGAAAGCGCCGATCCACCATCAGTTCGGAAGTCGTCCCACGCGTCCGGCTGATGGCTTCGGCAACGTAATAGGTCCCCGTCATGGTTCGCGAATGACTCTTTCGCGCATAGAGCATCTGCGCTCCAAACTTCTCAGCCACCTGCAAGGCCACGGGAATTCCGCTGACCTCAGCCGTCAGCACACGGGTAATTCGGCGTATGCCCTTGGCAACAAAACCGTCATGCATGGCCTTGGCCATCCGCCAAGTCAGTTGTGGGTCGACCTGATGATTCAGAAAACTGTCCACTTTGACGATACCGCCGCCGACATATTCTCCCTCATCCAGAATTCTTTGAACCAGTTCCTGCATAATGCCTCCCGCGAATTGAATCAAATCCTAGCATGCCGTCCCTGAGGGGTCACCGTGCAAGGCCTCCTAAACGATTAAGGGCCGATGCGAATGAGATCACAGAACGCTTTTAGTCAGACGCTGCCGTCGCAGACGCGGATTCGACGGTTTGGATGAGGTCAGCAAGGGTATCGCTGATGAGCGTTAGTTGCTCCGGGCGCGACAAGCGATGATCTCCGTCCTTGAGCAACTGCACGCGGACATCGGTCGCCTGTAGGCATTCAGACAGGCGCAGCGCCGTCTGCCACGGCACTTCACTGTCCTCGCACCCCTGCAAGAGCCTGACGGGAACGGTGATGTCCAATGGCGCATCGAGAAGGCAGCACGCCGCTCCGTCCTGAATGAATAGTTGAGTCAGGATATAACCGTCTGGATCGTGCTCACTGGTCACCGTGATCCGGCCTTCACGCTCAAGCCCGGCCTGCTGCTCGGTACTGAGGTCTTTTGAGATGAGATCACGGGTAAAGTCAGGGGCGGCAGCAATGCCAAGCAGACCGTGAACACGCTTGCCCAATGCCAGCGCCACCCGCAGCATGATCCATCCTCCCATGCTGGATCCCACAAGAATGCACGGCCCCTCGCAAAAAGCATCGATCACCTCAAGCGCATCCTGCGTCCATTGACCGATCGTCCCCTCTTCAAAGCGCCCACCTGAGGCACCATGACCCGAGTAGTCAAACCGCAAAAAAGAGTGCCCTTTTTTTTCGCACCACCGAGAGAGGTATTGCGCCTTCGTGCCCTTCATGTCAGAACGAAACCCGCCCAGAAAAACAACCCAAGGGGCTTTGCCCTCGGATTTCCTGGCGACAAGGGAATAGCCTCGGCGTGTGTTCAGGATCAGGTCATCGTTACTCATAGAGATCTCTACCGTCAGATGAAGGGCCACTGTTACAGGTGAATTTAGTTGACGTTTACGTAAACGTCAATCTAGAATCCGCTACTCAGCTTTTGACCTTCGTTGCTGCATCATTCATAAAACGCTATGGGACTTGATTTTCATCTTGGAGAGACCGTTGATCTGCTGCGTGAAAACGTAGCCGAGTTCGCCGCTCGCGAGATCGCACCGTTGGCGGGCGAAATTGATCGCGACAATGCGTTCCCCGCTGAACTGTGGTCGCGTCTAGGAGACATGGGACTCCTCGGGGTCACGATCGACCCGTCGTTCGGGGGGGCCGGCATGGGCTACCTTGAGCATACGGTAGCCATGGAGGAAATCAGCCGGGCCTCCGGTTCGGTTGGCCTTTCCTATGGGGCGCACTCAAACCTTTGCGTCAATCAGATCTTCCGTAATGGTACCGACGCCCAAAAGGCCGAGTTTCTCCCTGATCTCATCAGCGGCGCCAAAGTCGGCGCGCTGGCGATGAGTGAACACAACTCCGGCTCGGATGTGGTCAGCATGCAACTTAAGGCTGAAAAGTCCGGGGGTCACTACGTACTGAACGGCAGCAAAATGTGGATTACCAACGGACCGGACGCAGACACCCTGGTGGTTTATGCAAAGACAGATCCCGCCGCCAAGGCTCACGGCATCACTGCATTTATTGTTGAAAAGGATCTCGCGGGTTTTTCCACCGGCCCCAAGCTGGACAAACTCGGGATGCGCGGCTCCAACACCTGTGAGCTTATTTTTCAAGACTGTGCGGTAGCAGAAGAACGGGTGCTCGGGGCTGAAAACAAGGGTGTCGGCGTACTGATGAGCGGTCTCGATTACGAGCGCGTTGTGCTTTCAGGAGGACCGCTGGGCCTGATGCAGGCCTGTCTCGATATTGTGCTGCCTTACGTTCACGATCGTCAGCAATTCGGAGAACCGATCGGGTCGTTTCAACTGGTCCAGGCGAAGCTGGCGGATATGTACACCACATTGAACGCCTGTCGGGCCTATGTGTATGCTGTCGCGCAGGCCTGTGACCGGGGTCAAACAACCCGCAAAGATGCTGCGGGCGCGATTCTGTACAGTGCTGAGTGCGCTACGCAGATGGCCCTCGATGCCATTCAACTTCTCGGGGGTTCGGGATACGTCAATGAATACGCCACCGGACGACTACTGAGAGATGCAAAACTCTACGAAATCGGTGCAGGCACCAGCGAAATCAGAAGAATGCTGATAGGCCGCGAACTGTTCAAGGAAGGGGCCTGAAGGAGACACATCATGCAGGATGATCCCATCGTCATTACCGGTGCTGCGCGCACCCCCATCGGCAGTTTCCAGGGCAGCCTCGCCCCGGTATCCGCCCCTGATCTTGGTGCAGCGGCCATCGGCGCCGCCCTCGAGAGATCAGCCGTTAAGCCCGAGTCCATAGATGAAGTGGTCATGGGTTGTGTCCTGCCTGCCGGACTGCGCCAGGCCCCTGCCCGCCAAGCTGCGCTCGGTGCGGGCCTGCCCATGGGGACACCCTGCACCACCATCAACAAAATGTGCGGTTCTGGCATGAAGGCCGCCATGCTGGCGCATGACCATATCCTCGCCGGCAGTGGCCGCATTGCTGTGGCAGGCGGGCTTGAGAGTATGAGCAACGCCCCTTACCTGCTGCCCAAGGCCCGCGGCGGCTACCGCCTGGGCAACGGGGAACTGCTCGATCACATGTTCGTCGATGGTGTGGAAGATGCCTACGAGCCAGGCAAACTCATGGGAAACTTTGCTGAGGACTGTGCCCAGCGGTATGGCTTTAGCCGTGAGGATCAGGATGACTTTGCCATTGAATCCCTGACCCGTGCGACCGAGGCCATCGAGAACGGGGCATTTCGCGATGAGATCATCAGCGTTGCCGTCAATACCCGCAAAGAGACCGTGACGATTGACACCGACGAACAGCCCCTCACCGCCAATATTGAGAAGATTCCCTATCTAAAGCCGGCCTTCCAGAAGGACGGGACCGTCACCCCGGCGAACTCCAGCTCCATTTCCGACGGCGCGGCGGCGCTTGTCATGATGAGACTGTCTGACGCGGAAAAAGGCGGGCACGTCCCCTTGGCGCGGGTGCTGGGCCACGCCAGTTTTGCCCAGGAGCCGGGCTGGTTTACTACAGCACCCGTTTTTGCAATCCGTAAACTGCTCGACTCGCTGCAGTGGGATGTGTCCATGGCCGATCTGTTTGAAGTCAATGAAGCTTTCGCCGTCGTTGCTATGGCTGCCATGAACGACCTGGGCATCCCGCATGACAAACTGAATGTACATGGAGGCGCCTGTGCACTTGGACACCCGGTGGGCGCCTCGGGTGCACGCATCATTGTCACCCTGCTCCACGCGCTTGAACGCTATGACCTCAAGCGCGGTGTTGCATCATTATGCATCGGAGGCGGCGAAGCGACGGCCATGGCATTTGAACGAATCCGCTGAATCGGTTGCTCCCTGCCAATCCGAATACTACCCATGACCGCCTCTGTTGAGTTTTACTTCGACTTTGCCTCGCCTTATGGCTACCTCGCCAGTGAACGGATCGGGCGCATAGCCGAACAACACGGCCGGTCTGTCATATGGCGGCCGTTTCTGGTGGGTGCCGCGATGAAGGTCAGCCAACGAAAACCGCTGGCCTGGGTTCCCCTGGTTGGAGATTACGCAGTCCACGACGTGATGCGGTTTGCGCGTTATTGGGACATCCCCTTCGGCATTCCCAAAAATTGGCCGGTCGCTACGGTGAATGCCTGTCGCGCGTTTTATCTTCTCGAGGAAACTGATCACGATGCAGCCAGGCAATTGGCGCACGCCCTGTATCGCGCCTATTTTCGTGATGACCGGGATATTTCCGGCCCGGAAACCGTGGTCGCCGTTGCCTCTGAACTCGGACATGACCCAACGCATATCGCTGAGGGCATTCAGACCGACGTGATCAAACAGACACTGCGCTCGGTAAACGATGAGGCGCTGAACCGGGGGGTTTTTGGTTCACCCTTTATCATCGTGGATTCGGAATCTTTCTGGGGAGCCGACCGGTTGCAACAGGTCGACGAGTGGCTCTCCCGCGGCGGTTGGTAGACGCCGACCAAAAAATCATGGTCCAATTTTCCAGCCGTATCGATACGACGTCGTCTGATTTCGCGGCCAACCGAGAGGTCATGCTGGCGAAAACCGCTGTGCTGACCGAGGCCATTGAACAGGTAACACAGGGCGGCAGTGAAAAAGCCCGGGCAAGACACAGCGAAAGGGGCAAATTACTGCCGCGCGAGCGCATCGAGAAGCTACTCGATCCCGGGGCCAGTTTTCTTGAACTGTCACAGCTCGCCGGTTGGGAACTTTACGATGATGATGTCCCGTGCGGCGGCATCATCACCGGCATCGGACAGATTCATGGGCGGGACTGCATGCTGGTGATCAATGACGCCACGGTCAAGGGCGGCACCTACTACCCGATTACCGTCAAAAAACATCTCAGGGCGCAAGCCATCGCCACCGAGAATCGCCTGCCATGTATTTACCTGGTGGACTCTGGGGGCGCTTATCTTCCAAGACAGGATGAAGTCTTTGCTGACCGAGAGCATTTCGGCCGTATATTTT
>TARA_B100000686_G_C16805502_1_pt1 | contig 14024 bp, 12 predicted proteins | sample TARA_B100000686 | Tara Oceans TARA_B100000686 (sample SAMEA2622733) | marine metagenome | biome: marine biome (ENVO:00000447); feature: marine epipelagic mixed layer (ENVO:xxxxxxxxx); material: "saline water (ENVO:00002010), including plankton (ENVO:xxxxxxxx)" | depth 150 m
ATAAAGATGAGTTAGAAGACTTAGAGAAGAAATTCAAATCAGATATAAAAAACAGAATAGATGAGACCGCAAAATATATTAGACCAAATGAAGGAACTGTTGATTATGCCTACATGTTTATTCCTGCAGACGGATTATACCAGGATTTATTAAATAGCAGGGTAGGATCATTAAAGATTAATCAGCAGGACCTTGTTTCTTATGCCTTTCAAAAAAAGGTTATGATAGTCTCACCAATGAGTTTGTTTCCTATGCTTCAGGTTACAAATAAGGCATTAAATAATATGAAAATTGAGGATTCTATTAACGATGTTTTAAAAAATGTAGAAAAATTATCTAATCATTTGAACGCATATAAAACTTATCATGAAAAATTAGGCAATACATTAGGAACAGCTGTTAACCATTATAATGATAGCTCAAAAGAATTCAAAAAAATAGATAAAGATGTGATTAAAATATCATCAGGAAATTCTCAAATAAATATCCAAACAGAAATTGTTGATAAGCCTAAAATAGAAAATGAATAAAACTATCTATTATATTATTAAGAAATTTTATTTGATAATTGTTTTTTTAAGCTCTTACGGCATTCAAGCCCAAACGGCATATGAAATAATGAAAATTGCAGATAATAGAGTTCGTGGAAATTCATCATATGCCGAAATAACAATTACAATTGTCCGACCTAAATGGCAAAAGAAAATGAGTTTGAAAAGCTGGAGTAAAGGCAATGATTATTCAGTTTCTTTGGTGAAAAGTCCAGCAAAAGAAAAAGGAACAGTGTTTTTAAAGAGGAAAAAAGAAGCTTGGAATTATTTACCTACTATTGAAAGAACAATTAAACTCCCTCCATCTATGATGACCCAGAATTGGATGGGTACGGATTTCACAAATGATGATTTAGTAAAGCAATCTTCTATGGTTGTTGATTATACGCATAAGATTATTGGATCTGAAATAATTGAAGATTTATCGTGTTGGAAATTGGAATTGCTTCCAAATGAACAAACAACTGTTGTTTGGGGTAAATTAATAGTATGGATTGATAAAAGTGATTATATGCAATTGAAAACAGAATTTTATGATGAGGATTTGGAAATAGTAAATAGAATGGTGGGTTCTGAAATAAGAGAATTTAATGGTAAAAAATTACCATCAAAATTAGACTTTTATCCTTTAGATGATCCAGGAAATAAAACTATTATAGAATATGATGTATTAAACTATGGCATCTCAATTCCTCAAAATTATTTTTCAATTCAATATGTTTCAAGATTAAAATAGTATATGCTTATTAAGATTGCTTGGAGAAATGTCTGGAGAAATAAAAGAAGAAGTTTTATTACCATAGTTGCAATATTCATCGCTGTTTTTTTAGCTATAATTCTTAGGTCTTTGCAATTAGGGATGTATGATAATATGATAAACAATGTTGTAGGATCATATACTGGGTATATTCAACTACATAGTAAGGGATATTGGGAGGACAAAACTATTGATAACGCATTTGAATTTGATCAAGCAACTTTGTTAAATATTCAAAAAATTGATGGGATTGCTTCCATTTTAAAAAGAGTTCAAACAGGGGCTCTTTCTTCATATAAAGATTTATCCAAATTTGTCTATATAAATGGAATAGAGCTTGATAAAGAGCAAAGGCTTACTGATTGGAACAAAAGATTGATTGATGGAAAACTTTTAACTAATGATAGTAAGTCTATAATTGTAGCAAAGGGAATTGCAAAATACTTTAATTTAAAAATAGGAGATACACTTATTTTTATTGGACAGGGATATCATGGAATGCAAGCAGTGGGTGCTTATCCTGTTGAAGGGGTAATCGATATGAAAAACCCGAGCCTTAATAATTATAGTGTTTTCATGAATCTTCAAACTGCTCAGGATTTTGTTTCAGCGTATAATCTAATTACTAATTTAATAGTTGATAAAGAACAATATTTTGATGAAAACAAAATAGTTGAGGAGATTAAATCTAATATAAACACCCAATATAATGATGTAATGACATGGAAGGAAATGACTCCAGAGTTAGATCAATTAATTGAAGCTGACAGTGCTGGGGGTATTTTGATAATAATGATTTTATATATGATAGTTTCTTTTGGAATTTTTGGAACTGTTTTGATGATGACCCAAGAAAGATTTTATGAGTTTGGTGTTTTAATTTCTATTGGAATGAAAAAATCTAAACTTATAATTACTTTGATTATTGAGACCATTTTTTTATCATTTATTGGAATTATGAGTGGAGTTATTGCTTCAACACCAATTATAAACTATTATCATTATAATCCATTGACTTTGTTTGGAGCCGGAGCAGAACAATTAGAGGCTGCTGGCTTTGAACCAATTATACCAATGATGAATACCTATGATATTGCCCTAGCACATTCATTAATAATTTTTTGTATCTCCATAATAATATGTATTTATCCTATTTTTATTATTTGGAGACTTCAACCAATAAAAGCAATGAAAAGATAAAATGGGAGTGATTATTAAAATAGCATGGAGAAATGTTTGGAGAAATAAACTCAGAAGTTTAATTGTTATAACATCTATCATCTTAGGCCTTTGGTCTGGATTATTTATGATAGCCATGAGCAATGGTCTGAATGAGCAGAGAGTTCAAAGTGCTATTGACACTTATTTATATCATGTTCAAATTCATAACCCTTCTTTTGAATATAATCTAGATATAAATAGTGTAGTAATAGATTCAGAAAAAGTTTTTAATGAGTTAGAAAATAATAGTTTAGTAAAAGAATTTAGTGATAGGATTATTCTTTCTGCAATGGCATCTACTGCTCATGGTAACCAGGGTATAAAGCTTGTTGGAGTTGATCCTGAAAAGGAAAAAATTATCTCTAATATTAATAGAAGTGTTATCAAAGGCAATTATTTTTTCAACTCAAAAAGTAAACCTGTAATAATAGGCAAGAAATTAGCTGATAATTTGAAATTGGATTTAAAAAGAAAATTATCAGCAACATTTGTTGACAAAAATGGAGATATTCAAAGATTTAGATTTAAAGTTGAAGGAATTTTCAAAACCCCTAATTCTATTCATGATGGTGGAAATATTTACGTGAAAAAAGAAGACTTACAAGAACTATTTACAGATAAATCTATTACACATGAAATTATAGTTTTATGTAATAAAATTGATGATTCATCTATTTTAAAAGAAAATCTTCAAAATATTTTTCCAACTAATAAGATAGAAACATGGAAAGAAATTGCACCTGAATTAGGCTCAGTTCAAGATTTAATGATTTGGTTTTTCCTTATTTTTATGAGCATTATACTTATTGCTTTATCTTTTGGAATTGCTAATATTATGCTTATGGCAGTTTTGGAAAGAAAAAGAGAGCTAGGAATGTTAATGTCAGTTGGCCTAAATAGAAGTAAAGTTTTTTTAATGATTGTTATTGAAACTATTTTCATCTCATTTGTTTCTTTGCCTATAGGAATTATATTGGCATACCTTATGATTTCTTATTATGGTCAAGTTGGGATTGATTTGTCAATTGTATCTGAAGGATTAGAAGCTTTTGGAATGAAATCAATACTTTATACTAAACTTCAAGGTGATTATTATATTTTAATTACTATACTAACAGTATTTGTAACACTTATTTCATCCTTATTACCAGCAAGAAGAGCACTTAAATTAGATCCTGCAGAAGCTGTAAGATCACTATAAATAAATTTTTTATGAATGTAATTGAAACTAAAAAACTTTCTAAATTTTATAAACAAGCAGACCAAGATGTAAAAGCATTGAATAATGTTAGCATTAAATTTCAAAAAGGAGAGTTCACAGCTATTGTTGGCCCATCGGGATCAGGTAAAACAACTTTTTTAAATTCTATTGGAGGCTTAGACTCACCGAGTTCTGGTAAAGTATTTATTGAAAGCAATGAAATTACTAAACTAAATTCAAATCAACTTATAGACTTTAGGTTAAAAAATATTGGGTTTGTTTTTCAATCATATAATTTAATTCCAGTACTTACTGCTAAAGAAAATGTTGAATTTATTATGTTGATGCAAGGAATTGTAAAATCTGAAAGAAATAAGCGCTCTATAGAGTTATTAGATTCTGTAGGAATGAAAGAGCAGTTAAATAGAAGACCAAATCAATTATCAGGAGGTCAACAACAAAGAGTAGCTGTTGCAAGAGCATTGGCTTCAAAACCAAAATTTGTTTTAGCAGATGAGCCAACAGCAAACCTTGACTCATCATCAACATCAAACCTATTGGATATTATGAATAAACTTAATAAGGAAGAAAATATGACATTCATTTTTTCTACTCATGATCAAAGAGTGATTGAGAGGGCTAATCGAATTATTACATTAGAAGATGGTAAGATACTCTCAGATGTTAATGTTAAATAAAATTCAATTTGAGATATTTACCATTTTTTATATTACTAATATTTTTAAATAGCTTATCACTCAAAGCTCAAGAAGAATCTGAAATTAGTATAAAGGATAATATAAGTTTATCAGGCTATATAAGGTATATGAATTCTTCATCTGTAATTAATTCAGATTCAATAATTTCAGATAATTTAATACACAATCGTTTAAGACTAAAATTAGATTTTACTCCAAAATTAACAGGAGTTTTTGAGATGAGAAATAGGGTTTTTTTTGGAGAGGCAACGAATTTAAATCCTAACCTAGGTAAAATTTTAGATAATGATATTGGAAATATAGATCTTTCTATAGTATCATACGATAGAAGAACACTTGTAGTTCACTCAATTTTTGATAGAGCATACTTTAAGTACTCTTCTGAAAAATGGGAACTTAGAGCAGGAAGGCAAAGGATAAACTGGGGTGTTAATTTAGCATGGAACCCTAATGATTTATTTAATGCTTATAGTTTAATTGATTTTGATTATCAGGAAAGAGCTGGAGTAGATGCTTTAAGACTTCAATATTTTATTGGTGATTTATCAAGTTTTGAAATTGCAATTCAACCTGGAGAAAATTTAGACAAATCTATCATGGCTGGATTATGGAAATTTAATTTATCAGGAAATGATTTTCAACTTCTTTTCGGTAATTATTATAAGGATTTGGCATTGGGATTGGGCTGGACTGGTAACATTAAAAATGCTGGATTTACACTGGAAAGCACTTATTTTACTCCAAGAAAAAACATGATTTATTCTCCAGCTGTTTTAAGTTCTTCAATATCATTTGATTATTCTACAAAAAAAGGTATATATATTAACACTTCAATACTTTATAATAGTTTGGGAAGTGACAAAAGTTCTAGCTCAGAGAATTTATTTGGATCATTTTTATCAAATATTTCAGCTAAAAACCTCATGCCTTCAAGACTTACATATTTTACACAAATTAGTGGAAATTTCACCCCGGCATTAAATGGATCTTTAGCAGCTTTTTATATGCAAGGAGAACAGATGTTGCTAATTATGCCGTCTGTTTCATATGAAATAAAAGAAAATTTAGATGCTATGGTACTTGCACAATCGATTTATAATGAAATAAACAAGAAAACTAGTCCAATGGGTCTAGGTACATTTTTTAGAATAAGCTATAGCTTTTAGTCTAACTTAAAAAAGCCTTAAATATAAATACCTAAGGCTTTTTAAGTGTGGTACCTCCAGGAATCGAACCAGGGACACATGGATTTTCAGTCCATTGCTCTACCAACTGAGCTAAGGTACCATTTTCAAGGTGGAGCAAATATATAAGGCTTTTTAGATTAGAGCAAATCATTACGAATAAAATTGTTTTGGTAATTTTGAGTAATATTTAGATTGTATAATATGAATTTTATCCTTGATATAGGGAATAATTTTTCAAAGTTTACAGTTTTTGAATCAAATCAAATAGTTGGTTTTGGAACATGGGATAGTAATCAAATAATTGATGAATTTGATAATTGGATTCAAAAAAATAAAAAATGTGACTATATTATAGTTTCTGATGTAAAGGGCATAAACACTTCACTTTTTGAAGATAAGGCAAAATGTAAAGTTGTCTGGGCTTCACCTAAATTAAAATGGCCATTTAAAGTTAAATATAAAACAACTGAAACCATTGGTGTAGATCGTTTAGGACTGGCAGCTGCAGCTGTTACAAATTATCCTAATCAAGATTGCTTAATTATAGATTTGGGCACTTGTATAACTTATGATTTCATTGACAGAAATAAATTATACTATGGAGGAGCTATTAGTCCAGGATTAATTATGAGATATAATAGTTTAAATTCACAGACTTCTATGTTGCCAAAACTAGAATTTAAGATTCCCGATAGTATTATTGGGGAATCTACAACTGAAAGTATACATTCTGGTATATTTAATGGAATTGTTGGAGAAATTAAAAACCATATTCTTGAGTATCAAAAAATATTTGGAAATATAATTATTATTTTAACAGGTGGGGATGCTGATAAGTTGTCAAACCAAATAAAAAATGGGATATTTGCAAACTATAAATTTTTTGCTAAAGGATTACATGCCGTATTAGAATTGAACAAATTAAAAAATTGAAAAAAATAATTCTTTTACTTTTTATTTTGACTAACCTACAATCATTTTCACAAATAGGCACAGGTTCACCATACTCATTTATTGGATTTGGTGAAACAAATTTTAAGGGAAACCACTTAAATAGAGCTATGGGAGGTATTGATGTGTATATAGATTCAATTCACCCTAATATTAAGAACCCCTCTAGTTATGGAGCTTTGAAGGCAACCACATATTCAGTTGGGGTTAATTATCGACAAAATAATATTGAGGATGAAATAAATAGACAAAAAATTACATCTTCTTCAATTGATTATATTGGTGTTTCTATTCCAACAAAAAGATTTGGATTTGGGTTTGGTATTTTGCCATATAGTTCAGTGGGATATCTTTTAGAAGATTTAAATGAAAATGATCAAACAAATAAAATTAATAGGTTTACAGGTGAAGGTGGCTTAAACCAAGCATTTTTAAATGTTGGTTTTAAAGTTATTGATGGTTTAAATTTAGGTATTTCATCAAATTATGGTTTTGGAGATATTACATATAGAAAGAGTCAAGTAATTGAAGGAGTATCAAATGGGACTTATTCTGAAAGCAATTCCAGCTTATCAGGAATTAGCTTTAAATTCTCTGCAAACATCACTATTCCGATTAAAAAACTACAATTTTATACTATGCTTGGCTATATACCAGAAGCAAAATTAACATCAAGAAATATTGAAATAATTTATACAAGATCAATTATAGGCGGTCTAAGTGAATTGGGAGATATAGAAGAAACTGATTTAAAATCAAGTGGGCTAGATGAGACATACTTTACTATTCCCAAAGCTATTTCTATAGGTTTTGGTATTGGTAAGAATAAAAAGTGGTTTGTTGGAGGTCAATTAGATCAGGTAAATTCAACTAGTTTTAAAAATCAATTCATAAATCAACCAAATGTTAGTTATCAAAAATCAAATAAAATAAGTGCTGGAGGCTTTTATATACCTGAGTTTAGTTCAATAACCTCTTATTGGAAAAGAGTTGTTTATAGATTTGGATTTAGATCAGAAAACAAAGGGTATTTAATAAATAATCATTCAATTAAAGAAAATGGCATTACTTTTGGTGTTGGTTTACCAATGGCAGGTTATTCAAACACAAATGTTACTTTTGAATTTGGCCAGCTAGGAACCAAAAAAAATAATTTAATTAGGGAAAATTTTTGGGCATTACGTTTGGGATTTTCTCTCAATGATATATGGTTTATAAAAAGAAAGTATAATTAATTATAAAGGAATGGATATTATAAGAAATATTAAAATAATATGTTTTTTGTCTTTTGGATTTATCTATGGACAATCCGATGATGAGAAAATTGTAGAATGCAAACAAAATTTGTCAATTTTTTCGGAATCTGCTAAAATAAAAAACTATGATGCTGCTTATGATACTTGGAAAGCTGTCTTGGAAGCATGTCCAGATTTACATTTAGCTATTTATACTTATGGTGAAAAGATTTTGAAACATAAAATAAAAACTGCTCAGGTTTCAGATAAAAAAGCTATAACTGAAAATTTACTTTCATTATATGATAAGTGGTTGATTTACTTTCCTAAAAAAAGAGGTGTAAGTAGAGTAGGTAGTATTTTAAGTACAAAGGCTCAAGCTTTAATCGACTACAAAATGGCAGATAATGCTACTATTTATGATGTTTTTGATCAAGCATATAAAAAAGATGTTTCTAGTTTCACTAATCCTAAAGGGCTATATAATTATTTTGATACTTTATACAAGCTATATAAATCAGGTGATTCTGGAGTAACTATGGAAAATTTATTTAATAAGTACGAAGAAATTTCTGAAAAATTTGAACGTGAATCTATTAAACTTGCAAAAAAGTTAGATATAATTCTGATTAAAGAAGAAGAGGGAACTCCACTAAGTAAAAAAGAGACAAAAAACAAAAGAGTTTATGAAGTTAATTCAAAAGCAATTGGCGCTTTTAAATCAAACTTAGACATTATTATTGCACTAGAAGCAACCTGTAAAAATTTAATCCCATTATATAAAGGTAATTTTGAAAAAAACAGTAATGATGCCCTTTGGTTGAAACGAGCTGCAAGTAGAATGGATAGTAAAGAGTGTTCTGATGATCCTTTTTTTGTAACTCTTGTTGAGGCTTTGCATAATTTAGAACCATCAGCAGACTCTGCTTATTATCTGGGATTACTAAATGATAAAAGTGGAAACAGTAAAGAAGCATTAAGGTATTATGAGGAATCTATTTCTCTAGAAACAGATAGATATAAAAAGGCAAAAATATTGTATAAAATTGCTGTAAAGTTTAAAAAGAGTGGACGTAAATCTCAATCTAGAAGTTATGCGCAAAAAGCTTTAAGGAATCAACCCTCAATGGGTAGAGCATATTTATTAATTGCCAGTTTATATGCTAACAGTGCTAATGATTGTGGAGATACTCAGTTTAATAAGCGAGCTATATATTGGCTGGCAGCTGACATAGCTAGAAAAGCAGGACGAGTAGACGCTTCAGTAAAAAAATTGTCAACTAAAACTGCAAAAAGCTATATGGGGAGAGCTCCAAGCAAAACGGATATTTTTACCGAGGGCAATGAAGGAAGTATGATTAAATTTAATTGTTGGGTTGGAGCTAGTGTCAAAGTCCCAAAATTATAATGACAAAAAAGATAACCATATATAAAAATTGGGTTATTGTTTTATCAATAACCCTTTTTTGTTCATGTATTGATAATACTGAAGCATTAATAGATTTAAATTCTTTCAAAGATCAACCGGTTGGAACTGCTTTTGATATAAGATTGGTATATACTGATTCATTAAGAATTTCAGCGGTATTAAGTTCGTCAAAGCATGTCGATTATACTAATTTACCTTTTAAATATTCAGAATTCCCAGAAGGCGTTAATGTTATTTTTTATGATAAAGATAATGATGAAAATGAGGTAAGAGCTGATTATGCAATACTTTATGAATCAACTAAACTTGTTGATTTGCAAGGAAATGTAATATTAAAATCCAAAAGTGGTGCTGAATTAATTACAGATCAATTATTTTGGGATTCAGATAATGATTGGATGTTTACAGAAAATGAATTCATTTATAAAGATGTAGATTATGAAATAAATGCAATAAGATTGGACACAAATAAAGAATTTACTAAATTTAAGACCGGTGAGCTCACTGGGAAAATATCTGTGAAAGAAATACAAGATAGTATCAAATAACCATGAAAAATCTGATTATATCCGAAATATTATATTGGGTAATTGCTGTGATTTCTACTTTTCAAGTTTTTAAACTTTGGCCATTTAATAAAGAAAGAGCCTATATTTTTATTTTTTTTGGTGTTTTATCTGTTTTTATGGCTCTTTTTAGAAGACATTACAGAAACAAATATGCTAATAAGAATTCTGATAATCTATAAATGTTAGACTCAGATATTGTTATTATATGTGCTTTATTACTTTCAGCCTTTTTTTCAGGTTTAGAAATAGCATTTGTTTCTTCAAACAGATTATTTCTTGAAATACAAAAAAAACGTGTAGGCTTTAGTTCAAGATTACTAAAAAATTGCACCAAAAACCCATCAAAATTTATTGCTACGATGTTAGTTGGGAATAACATTTCTCTTGTAATTTATGGCATATTTATGGGAGATAGAATATTAGGTTTTTTATTTCCAGAATCAATGAGCAATTCAAATTTTGAATTTGATATTTTACTTTATCAAACAACTATTTCTACAATAATCATTTTAGTAACTGCTGAGTTTTTGCCAAAAGTCTTTTTTCAATTATATTCACACAGATTAATTACCCTTTTTGCTATACCTGCTGCATTTTTCTTTTACCTATTTAATCCAATAACTACTGCTATAATTAAATTAAATGATTGGATTTTAAATTACATATTTAAAATCCAAACTAATCAGGTACAGCTGTCTTTTTCTAAAATAGAATTAGGTGATTATATTGAGGATCAAATAGAAAGCTTTAAGAATAAAGAAGGAATTGATTCAGAAATTCAAATATTTCAGAATGCACTTGACTTTTCAGCTCTTCGCTCTAGAGAGGTTATGGTTCCGAGGACAGAGATAATTGCTGTTGAGCAAAACACAACATCTGATGAGCTTAGAGAAATTTTTATTGAAACAGGACTATCTAAAATTCCAGTATATAGAGAATCTATTGATAATATAGTTGGATATATACACGCTTTTGAAATGTTTAGACAACCAAAAAAAATCAAAGATATTATTTTACCAGTTTCATTTATTCCTGAACCTATGCCAATAAATAAAGTTCTTGAACTTCTTTCTAAGCAGAGAAGGAGTATGGCAATAGTTTTAGATGAATATGGAGGCACATCTGGTTTAATAACCATTGAAGATATAGTAGAAGAATTGTTTGGTGAGATTGAGGATGAACATGACCATATAGATCATACAGAAAAACAACTTTCCCAAAATAAGTTTGAATTTTCTGCAAGACTTGAGGTAGATTATGTTAATCAAAATTATGAACTTGAAATAATTGAAAGTGATTTATATGAAACCCTTGGAGGATGGATTGTTCATCATACTGAGAAAATACCAAAAAAAAATGACATAATTACCATTCAAAATTTTAGGCTAAAAGTTCTTGAAGTTTCTTCAAATAAAATTGAAAGAGTTTTGTTGGAAAAATTAATTGACAATTAAAGATTATAATTTTTCTATTAATAAATAATCCTAATATTTTTATAAACGTTATGGATATTGTAAATTCGCACCGATTTAAAACTTAAGATTATTATGGCTATACTTGGTCAAATAAGACAGAGATCATTCTTTCTGATTTTAGTTATTGGAATGGCTCTTTTTGCTTTTGTTATTTCTGGAGTTTTTACAAATAATGCTGGAAATAATAATCCAACAGGCCCCATAGCTCTAATTAATGATGAGGAAGTTGATGTTGACTTATTTAGATTTAATGTTGATCAGGCTGAAAGAACATATAATTATTCTAGATTACAGGCAGTTTCATTAGTATGGGATCAAACTATTCGTAATTCCATTTTGAATCAAGAATTTGACATTTTAGGGATTGATGCTGGAAAAGCTCAATTGGAACAAATTATTAGTAGTAATGATTCTTTTCTTAATGACACTAGGTTTTTAAATGAATCTGGATTTTTTGATTTTGGATTGTTTACAAATTTTCTTGTTGATTTGAGAACCAATAATCCCGAATCATATGAAAATTGGAAATTACAAGAACAAAAAATAATTAGTATTGCAAAAGAAAGAATTTACCTTGACTTAATTAAGTCTAGTGCTGGATTTACTGAAGTTGAAGGCAAAGCAGCATACCATATAGAAAACGATAAAATATCAATTGAATATTTACAATTACCATTTAATATTATTGAAGACAGTTTAGTTTTTGTTTCAGATAATGAGATAAAAAAATATATATCCGATAATTCTGATCAGTATAAGAGAGATGAGACCAGATCTCTTCGATTTGTTTTTTTTCCAGAAGTTGCGACTGATCAAGATATAAGTGATCAACGAAATGAGTTAGAATTAATTATTAATGATCGCATTGAGTATAATGATGTTTCTAAGTTAACAGATACTATTGTTGGATTTAAAAATACTTTTGATATTCTTGATTTTGTTGATCAATATTCAGCAATTCCATTTGATTCCGTTTATCAACCTAAAGGAAGTCTTTCTTCAGAATATGCTGAAATAATTTTCAATCTTAAAACTGGAGATGTTTTTGGACCATACAAGGATGGTGATAATTTAAAGCTAACTCGTTTTATGGACCGAAAAAAAGGAGGATCTTTAAGAGCAAGTCACCTACTTATTGCTTATAAAGGTGCTACTGGTTCAACAAATCAAGTAACAAGATCAAAAGAACAGGCTAAACAAAAAGCGAAAAAATTATATAGTCAAATAAGAAATAATCCCAATATTTTTGAAAATTTGGTAAGAGAAAATTCAGATGGACCATCTAAATCTTTAGGTGGGGATTTAGGTTTTTTTCAAGAAGGATATATGGCAAAAGAGTTTTTTAATTTTGTAAATAAAAATAGAATAGGAAAGGTTGGATTAGTAGAAACTGAATTTGGTTTTCATATAATTAAAATTACTGATAAAGAAGACATTGTATTAACAGCGAATATAATTCAACCTATTATTCCTTCAGAAAATACAGCTAACTCTGTTTTTAAGACTGCAACAACTTTTGAAATGGAAGCGATTCAATCTAATCCTGAAAAATTTAAATCTATTGCTGAAGACAAAAAAAATGAAGTACAAGAAGTAATGTATGTAAATGCTTTAGATGAAAACCTTCCAGGATTATTTGAACAAAGACCTATTGTTCAATGGGCTTTTGATGATGAAACTGAATTAGGTGATATTCGTAAGTTTAGCATTTCTTCTGGTGGTTATGCTGTAGTCCAATTAACAAAGATTAGGGATGATGGTATTGCTCAGATTGAAGAAGTAAGATTTGAGATTAGTGAAAGACTTAAAAATCAAAAAAAAGCTGAATTAATTGAAAAGAAATATAAAAACTTTAAAAATCTTGAGCTACTATCAGAAGCTTCCAATCAAGAAATTCAATCAGCTTCTGCTTTAACTCAAATAAATGCTGTAATTGCAGGTGCTGGTCAAGAGCCCTATATTATTGGTGCTGCATTTGCTCTTGATATCAATCAAACATCTGAATTAATTACTGGTCAAAATGGTTTATATATGATTAGATTATTAAATAAAGATTTAGCGATTGATTTGGCAAATTATTCAGCTTATTCAAATACACTTAAGAATGCTGAAAATAATAGGATAAACACAGCAATATATGATGCTTTGAAATCCTCCGCATCAATTGAAGACAATAGATCTTTATATTATTAAATTTATTAAAACTCCTTAATTATTTCTTGATATTTAAAGCCTGTTTTTAGGTTTTTATTTATAAAATAATCTAAAGAATCTTTTGGTCCAGCAGCTAGAAAAAAATCTCCTCCCCAAGCCCCTAAATTTTTTACAGTTCCCTTATAATCTGGGAATTTTGATTTTAGAGGTTTTTTATTTAATAATGAGCCAATTAGATTTTCATGATAATCAATTAATTTTGAGAAATCTTTTAAATTAGCACATTTTAAAAATTCAATTGATAAATTAGAAATATCATCAATGATATTTGAACTAATCTTAGACTTATTATTAAATTCTTTTATTTCCAATTGAGTATTTTGCTTTTTGTTTTGATATATAAAAAAAAGATATTCCTTAAAGCTTGGAGAAAAATTAACAGGAACTATTTTGTTATTTGTTTTATGTTTTGAAAATAAAATTGAAGAATTATTTTGAGCACAAGCAATATCATATCCACTTCCTCCAAATGATTTATTTAATATAAAATATGGATTAACATTTGCCCATTGGGA
>TARA_B100000686_G_scaffold63927_1_pt1 | contig 14017 bp, 12 predicted proteins | sample TARA_B100000686 | Tara Oceans TARA_B100000686 (sample SAMEA2622733) | marine metagenome | biome: marine biome (ENVO:00000447); feature: marine epipelagic mixed layer (ENVO:xxxxxxxxx); material: "saline water (ENVO:00002010), including plankton (ENVO:xxxxxxxx)" | depth 150 m
GTAGCACCCTATCTATCCACAAACTATTCCACATATCTCTAGCTGGATGCTCTTCAGGAATATTGAGTTTTTGAAAATTGTATGTATCTAATTCGACCTCTGGGCCTTCTATAATCTGAAAGCCCATTGACTCAAACACCTGGCATATTTCCCTAACTGCAGTTGTAGTCGGATGCAGAGTACCAAATTCTATATTTCTGCCAGGCAGAGTGACGTCGAGGGAGTTTGCTCCGCTCTCTGAACCTATACTGTTATTTCCTTCGAGATAAGATTTATGATCTTGATACTTTTCAGTAAGCGAGTTTTTCAATGAATTTGCCTTGCCTCCCGCTTCTCTTCTGGAGTCGATCGGCAGTTCTGAAATTCCCCGTAAAAGGCCAGTGACCTTTCCGTTACGGCCTAACAGTTCGACCCTCCATGATTCAAGGTCATCGAGAGAATCAATTTCAGTCAGGGCCGACACAGCCTCTTTTTCAATATCATATTGAAGTTTTAGATACGAATCTTGGTCCATTATATTTTTTTTGTGTACCATCTAATGCGATTGATCAAATATAGGCAGAAATTATACCCCACAACATGAACCTCATTGGACACCCATCAAAATTGCCTACCAAGACGAGTAGTCCTTTACCGCCAAAAAAATTCAAAGAATTTGGGTAAAACTAAGCTACATGTTTTTGGTTGTGTCTTTATAATGGACACTGTAACTAGAATTTGAAGAGGGTCAAATAAACGTGGATATAAGCCAACTAACAGATTCTTCCTTAGTTGGAGCGCTCACGGCGGGGCTGCTTCTAGCTATCTTCGTAGTTCTGTCAATATCCCTTCGATTAATCCTGGCTATAATATCAAGACGCATTAATAAGGAGAACAGCGACCGTCTGATCCTGGTATTTATCGATTCCATTAAAGGGCCGGTCGTATTGCTAGTCCTGTCTTTAGGATTGCTATTTGCCTACCTAACACTGGCTAAATTAGAAGAGGGAATCTTCATTTCTCTAAACGATACCGGGGATTATGCTTTCCAAATTTGGAAGGTATCTGCCATAGCTATCGCGACTTTTACCGTTTCCCATCTGACTGATCGCACAATTAGATGGTATTTAAGAAATATAGCATTCAAAACCTCCACTACATTAGATGATACTTTGCTGCCCATATTTAGGAGAGTATTACCAATAACGGTATATGCAATTGGGGCTCTTATAGCGATCGATAGTATAGGAATTTCCATCAGTCCAATCCTGGCAGGGTTGGGAATTGGAGGCTTAGCTGTTGCATTAGCTGTCCAACCTACACTAAGTAATTTCTTCGCGGGAACCTATGTTGTCACGGAAGGCGAATTGAAACCGGGCGATTTTATAGAATTGGATGGAGGGCCTTCCGGTTATGTTGAAAGTGTAGGTTGGAGAAGTACAAAAATTAGAAGCAGGTTTAATAACCTTGTAATAATCCCAAATTCCAAAATGGCTGAAAGTATAGTTACAAATTATTTCAGCCCGACTCCGGCTATGAATGTGATCGTTACTTGCGGGGTGAGTTACGAATCAGATATGGAGGCAGTAGAGAAAATAGCTCTGGAGGAAGCTAGCGAGTTAATAGAAAATTCACCTCATTCGATAAAAAATGTTGACCCGTTTTTTGGATTCTCAAATTTCGGAGATTCAAATATAGATTTCTTCATTTTTATACAAGCCGTGGACCGAAATGGTACATTCGTGTTGAAAAGTGAATTAATGAAACGAATACATGCCAGATTCACCTCTGAAGGTATAGAAATTAATTATCCTGTGCGTAAACTGCTTTTGCCTGAAGAACTAGACGCAGGAAGTGTATTTACCTCACAGCCCGAGGAAAATTAATTTATTAAAAAGAAGTATTTAAGTTAATCTTTTTTGATGAAAAAGATATTGATTCGCGTAACCTGCGAATTGCCCAAAATGTTCTTGGGCCCAGACTCGAAGACCATTATCGGGGATTTTCTTACCACCCTTCAAATAATTCTCACGAAGCACCCGTTTGATCCAAACATCTACTGGAAATGCCTGAAGCTTATCCATTGAAAATAAAAGAACACAGTTAGCGACTTTATCTCCTACTCCTGGAAATCTTATTAGATTCTCCAAAGCTTCCTCGTAACTTAAGCCTCGATAATATTTAAGATCTGTCTCTTCATCAAGGACCATGTTTGCAGCCCTAGCCACATATTTAGCCCTAAATCCCAAACCGATAGCTCTCAATCCGTCCTCTCCAAACTCAAATATCTCATTTGGGGTTGGAAAGGCGTAAAAGTTACCAAACCGATCAATCAATTTCTGACCACAATGTTCAGCCATAGAATTTACCAAAGATTTAATCCTCGGAATGTTATTGTTAGCGGAGCAAATGAATGTAATTAAACATTCCCAAGGATCTTGTCTCAATATGTGAAGCCCGTTGTAAAGTTTTTGAGCCTGGTTAAAGTAGTCATCTGATGACATTTGGGAATATATTAGTGACAAGTCATCGTCAAGACGAAGATATTTTTTCATAGAATCTTCATTGAAACCTGTATCAGCTCCAAACTCACAGTGAATACCTTCTTCATCCTGTATGATTCTGATTCTAGTCCTTTCAACAATTCCCTCGTTCACATCAGAGTTGGCCAATTTGTTCCATCGGAAGGCTTGCCCGCTGTACAAGGTTTCGATAATGTCATAAGGGTGTTTTGATATTAGGACCAACTTAGATACCTAGCCAACTGGAAACTACATTTTCTACCTCTTCAGATTCTGGACGTTTAATTTCCATTTGAGGAAGGGCTTTTATAAACTTGTGCCCATATCTACTATTAACCACTCTACTATCTAAAATGAAAACTGTCCCTTTATCTTGGTTTGAACGAACCAACCTGCCGAATCCTTGCCGAAACCGAATAATAGCATTAGGCAGGGCATACTCCATGAAAGGGTTGGCATATCGTTCCGATCTGGCAGAGTAAACTGGGTCGGTCGGTACTTCAAAAGGAAGGCGGGTTATTATCAACACTTGTAATGAGTTACCCCGTAGGTCAATACCTTCCCAGAAAGATGATGTACCCAACAGCACTGTTTCTGGTTTTCTTTTTATCCTTTCAATCAATTGCCGAGGTGTCCCAGACATACCTTGGGCGAGTATGTCTAGATAATCGTCAGAGTACTGCTCTTTGAGCAACCTGAAGACTGACCTTAGAGAAGAATATGACGTGAATAAAGCCATGGTTCGACCACCAGCTGCCATTGCAGCGTTGTAAATATTCTCTGCCACCTTTTCCTCATAATAAGGATCCCTAGGATCCGGTATATCGTTGGGTATAACCACAGCCGCTAAATCTTCATATGGGAATGGTGAGCCCAATAGCAACTCATGTTCAGGATTAATACCCAATCGTTGTTTTATATGGTCAAACCCTCCATCCGTACTCAAAGTAGCGCTAGTGATAACCACTGAAAAATCTTGCTCAAAGAGTTCACTGTTCAATCTTTCGGAAACCTCTATAGGCGCGCCAGACAAAGTCGCATATTCAGTATTATTGTCTGCAGCAACCCAATACACATAGTCATCCGTTCTTTCAACCAAAAAATGCTTTATCAGCTCATTGATTTCTGTCATGGAATTTTGAGTGTGTTGGATATCTCCTAGTATTTCTGAGACATTTCTATTGTTTTCGTACTTCTCTAATGTCCGGGAGGTCCTAGTTAGTGAAGTAGCTATTGAAGAAATTTGAAACCGAATATCGTCACCGATTAGGATCATGTCATCTAGTGCCGATAACTGATCTTCCTCTTGCAATCTATATTTTTCCGATGGGTTCAGTGGTTTGCCCGTGGAATTCGGATTTTTCATAAGTTCTGTCGCATAAGAAAACAATGAATTAAATCCATTTTGCAAGTCTCTGACGGAAGAACCGACTTCCTCCCTAAGATTAAGAAGATTTCTGCTGTCTTCAGAATTGACTTTTAACGGCTCAATTAACCTCTCCACCTGAGAAAACAAAGAATCCCTTCCTCGCAAGTGAGCCAAGGATTCTCCTGCTAGTGAGTGTGACAGATGGAAACCAAATGCTTGTGTGGCTTGATCTTCGAGATGGTGAGCCTCATCGATTATCAAGGCCCCAAAATCTGGTAAGACAGAACCGGAAGAATTTAGATCGGCCATAAGTAGAGAGTGATTTATGACTACCACATCAGAATTGCCTGCCGTTTCTCTAGCTTGTTTTAGAAAACATTTCCCATTGTCTCCACCACACATCATAGCTCCTTCCGCATTCAATCTAGACCATAAGAATCTGTGCTGGGAGCGTGATAAATTTAATTCGGCTTGGTCCCCTGTTTGAGTGATATCCAACCAAACAATTATTTTGGCTATTAAGACAGTCTCTGTTTTGTCTAGGTGATCCCTAGACGCGAAATTACGAAATTTTCTTAGGCAAAGATAATTTCTCCTACCTTTTAGAACTGAATAAGACACCGCGTTATCAGAAAAAGTTTCCATTCCGGCAACTATTTTTGCCGCTATTGGCAAATCTTCTTCCATTAGTTGATCTTGTAGACTAATTGTATTTGTGGATACCAATACTCTTTGGTTTTCGGTTTTTGCATGTTGCATAGCAGGAATTAAATAAGCCATTGATTTACCAACACCTGTCCCAGCTTCAATGAGGGCAGTTGATTCTCCTTCGAAGGCTTTTTTTACAATCATGGCCATATCTAACTGCTCTTTGCGTCGCTCAAAGCCCGGTAGTAAATCAGCAAGAGTCCCATGATCTGAAAACACTTCATCCAGGTCAGATGATGCTCGGTACCCTGTAGGATTCGATGTTGATATCAGTTTCGATATCTTATCGCTCGATATAGCCGAAGGAGTTTCATTGGCGTTGGCTTTCTCGGAGGCCAATTTTTCTGCAAGGATCATTTGTAATATAGGTAAGGCCTCCCAAGCACCTTTTGCCGCCAAATTATTTATTTGTACTAATGTCTGTAATTTGGCCTTGCGTAATTGTGAAAGTAAATTCATGAACAAACTCATGGTATTTTCACAATCTGCCATCGCTCTGTGGGCGTTGGAAGTATCCAGATCCAAAAATAAGCTGAGCCCTGTTAAGCTGTAGTCGATCTGAGTAGGGTGCATAACATACGACATATCAAGTGTGTCAAAAGAAGCACCTTCCCACTTGAAACCGGATTCATTAAGAAAGCCAACATCAAAACCAATGTTGTGACCAATCAAGACAGAATCACCAATGAATTCTTCTAATTGAGGATTAAGGTCAGCAATTTTAGGTGCGGAACGGACGTCTTGTTGAGAAATACCCGTTAAGTCCTCAATAAATCTGGGTATTTTTCGACCAGGATTTACAAACGATTGAAATGTTTGGTCAACTCCATCTTTGTCAAACCTGATCGCAGCGACCTCAATTATCGCATCAGACTTACTATCGAGCCCGGTGGTTTCGAGATCAATAACACAGTAAGTATTTTTCAATTGAACAGTATTTTGAGCGAGCTGAGTCATATTAATTTTACTAAGCTACTATAACCGCATAGCATTTATCTAAAAAGTCCCAGTCGTATATCATATATGTGCAATAACGAATCACCTTGGTGACCAATCAATGAGTAGCTACAAAAAAGAATCTCCAATAATAAAGCAACTATCTGACACAGTGGGGGGGTTTACTGTCTCTATCCACTATGATCGTCGTTTGTACAAGCAGGACATAAGAGGCTCGATTGTTCATGCTGCAATGCTATGTAAACAAAAAATCATAACTTTAGCTGATAGAGATGCTATCCAAAATGGGTTAACAGAAATTGAAGTTGAAATAGAAACTGACTCTTTCATTTGGAAACCCGAATTGGAAGACATACATATGAACATCGAAAGCCGGTTACACGAAAAAATTGGTCCAATTGCAGGCAAGCTACATACGGCCCGTTCTAGAAACGATCAGGTATCTTTGGACATGCGAATGTTTGTAAAAGAATCTATTGATACAGTCACAAGCCAGCTGACAGAATTACAGCGGATTCTATTGAACCTTTCTTCTCAAAACCAGGACGTGATTGTACCTGGATATACCCATCTACAAAAAGCGCAACCAGTCCTTTTTGCTCATCATCTCCTCGCATATTTTCAGATGTTTGATAGGGATAAAACTAGATTTAAAGAAGCCTTCCAAAGAACCGATGTTTTACCTTTGGGCAGTGGTGCTCTGGCCGGCCTCCCATACGACTTGGACAGAAATTACGTAGCTAAGGAACTCGGGTTCTCGAATATCTCCGCAAACAGCATGGATGCGGTATCTGATAGAGATTTTGTCATTGACTATTTGTCAGCCGCATCCATTTGTATGATGCATATTTCCAGGTTCTCTGAGGAATTAATTCTTTGGACTACGGAGGAATTTTCCCTAATTAAATTACCTCCAGAATACACCACAGGCAGCAGTATTATGCCTCAAAAGAGGAACCCTGATTTTGCCGAAATTTCGAGAGGCAAGACAGGCAGAGTATACGGTAATTTAGTCTCAATGCTAACAATATTGAAAGGTTTACCGATGACCTACAATCGAGATCTACAAGAAGATAAAGAAGGGTTTTTCGATAGTCATGACACATTAACCGCTGTCTTGGAGGTGTTTACCGGTATGCTTCCAGGCATCTCTGTAAACTCTGATAATGCAAGGAAATCTGCAGAAGGAGGGATGGTTTTAGCTACAGACTTAGCAGATTATTTGGTTGGCAAGGGAATCCCTTTTAGGGAGGCTCATGGGATCATAAGTAATCTATCAGATTATGCATCTAATCTCGGTAAAATGTTTGGTGAGATATCCCTAGAGGAATATCGCAAATTTTCTCCTATATTTGACGAGGATGTATATGAGGTCACGGTAGAGTCATCTATTGATGCCAGAAACACTGTCGGAGGCACTTCTTTCAATATGGTACGGCAAGCTATTGAGAGAGGTTATGAACAATTAAAAGAGTACGATGGCTAGATTTAAATTATATCCATCTATATTGTCAGCTGACTTCGCTCATCTAGACAAACAAATAAGAGAGTCGGAAAAATGCGGCGCTGATGGCATACATATTGATGTAATGGACGGTCAATTTGTTCCAGCAATCACATTTGGATCTCCCATAGTCGAGGCAGTGCGAAGATCAACCGATTTGCCCATAGATATACATATGATGACAATTGCCCCAGAAAACCATTTTAAAGAACTAATTGAGGCTGGGGCCGATTCGATTACAATACATTATGAAGCTTGTCACGATGTGAAAGCCACTTTAGAAGAACTGGGGAAACACAGCGTTCAGAAATCTGTAGCAATAAACCCAGCCACCCCTGTTGAATCAATCTCCAATGTGATGGGTATGATAGACCAAATATTAGTAATGTCGGTAGTACCAGGGGCGGGAGGACAGTCATTCATACCAGAAAGTCTTACCAAGATTGCAATCTTGTCCGATCAGATCAAGGCTCAGGGCCTTTCGGTATCGATCCAAGTTGATGGCGGGATAAATTCAACTACAATAGCTGATACTGTAAATAGTGGTGCAGATATTTTGGTGGCAGGTAGCGCTGTCTTTAACGATTCTTTTTCAATATGTGATGGGCTATCAAAATTAAGGGATATCGATTAGTGAATGTATTAGGTATTGAAACCTCGTGCGATGACACCGCCGCTGCAGTCATCACTGACGGCACAATAATTAAATCCAATATAGTGGCGTCCCAGTCCGATATGCATAAAAAATATGGCGGCATTATTCCAGAAATCGCTTCCAGAGAACACTTTACATCCCTTATACCTGTAGTCAATGAAGCTCTTGAACAGGCCTCACTCACGTACAAAAACATTGATGCAATAGCAGTCACTAATGGTCCAGGACTGGCTGGTTCACTTCTTATAGGAGTAAATTCCGCTAAAGGGTTGTCAATGTCCTGGGATAAACCTTTGATAGGTATCAACCATTTAGAAGGGCATATATATTCTGCATGGCTCGAAGACCTAGAACCAGATCACCAAGCCGGGTTCCCATTGGTTTGTTTGATAGCTTCAGGAGGGCATACTGACCTGGTTGTAATGAAAGATCATTTGGATTACAAATTAATTGGAAAGACGAGAGATGATGCCGCGGGAGAAGCTTTTGACAAAGCTGCAAGGGTTCTAGGTTTAGGATTCCCAGGTGGCCCTGAAATCCAAAAAATGTCGGAGGAAGCCTTAGAGACTGTCGCCGCCCTACCTAGACCTGCAATAAAAGATTCTCTGGATTTTAGCTTCAGTGGACTTAAAACTGCATTGGTAAGAAAGGCCGAAGCAGAAGGTTTTTACCCAGTCATAGATAATAATGGCCCAAGCCGGCAGCAAACTACAGAATACTCATTTGCTTTCCAAGAGGCCATAGTGGATTGTCTTGTCAGAAATACTGTAAAAGCTGTTTCTGAAAACAATGCCAAGGGTGTCATTTTGGGGGGTGGAGTTGCAGCAAACAGCAGGTTAAGGCAAAAAATGAATGATGCTATGGACGTCCCAGTTTTTGTTCCTCGACCAGGATTATGCACCGACAACGGAGCTATGATAGGAGCGGCCGCATTCTTCAATTTACAAAACGGATTACCATTTGAATTAGACATGGACGCCATCCCTAATTTAAGAATGGGAATTACCTAGGAATAAATATCCGTTTTTCCCTGTCCTCAGAATAAAGGTTAGTATCCACATGTACGAGCAAATCATCTCTTAATTGCCACAACTGATGTTCCGAAAGGCTTTTACCTAGTGGGATTTTTGTGGACATGGCATTAGATTGAATTACAATACATGATTGATTGATTTGCGAATAATGGTCGAACAATAAAAATGAGCCCATCAATGTGAATACGCAAAGTGCAATTGTTTTCATAAGGAAATTATCCAGGCTGACCATGGAAACAAAAATCAAAACGATGAGCATTGCAAGCCATATAAATGGAAACTTAGACTGCCTTTTTATTGACTCAATGTAAATAGACTCCACGAATTCATACTTGATAAAGCCTTCTCTTTTCCCATCCTTACCTGTAATTAAATAGGAGATGCCATTTCTCGATGGAAAAATCCGCTGAGTTTCCCATGCTTTTTGGCTGATGTCTTCCATATCTTAAGAAGATCCTCCATCTGTTATATTAATAAATATGTTTGTAAAGGTATCATAAATGGAAAGACCAATCTCAAAGCCTATTGGGCAGCATTTTTTGGAACTAGATACTCCTACTTTGATTATTGACAAAAATCTTTTGCAAGCGAATATTGAGGCTATTCAGGCCGATCTAGAAAAGGCCAGTATTGATTTGATCCCAAATGCCGCTGCCCACGGGACATCTGCAATTGCCCGCATGCAAACCGGTAACAATACAAAATCTCCAATCTTTGTCGATACGTTCCAACAAGCAGAGTGTTTTTTTCAGGCCGGATTTGAAAACATAATTATTCAAGCGCCACCACTTAGTTTTACTAAAAAAGGTCTATTAAGACACCTGCAAGATTCACAAACCCTGACTTTGTCCATTTCAAACATTTCTCACTTGGACGCCATAAGAGGAAATCATGGAAGTCCTATTTCTGTTTTACTAAAAATAACCAATAAATCAGACTCAGTAGGATTTAAAACACGCGAAGAATTAATAAAACCCATTGAATATCTGGCAACCTTTGAACATTTGCGTTTTGAGGGTTTGATCACAAATGCGAACGAAATGGAGTCTATGGAACAAGCATGTGAAGTACTAATATCTGCTGACGAATATCTTGATAGAAATTCAATTTCTTCTGATCAACTACTGCTTAACGCTTCCAACCTGATATTTGAAAAAGAATTTAATAATATTCCAAAAGGAATAACTGGCTTGATATCCGGTACCTATCCCTTTCACACAAAAACGCAAGACACAGTTTGCTCAGTAATCAGCACCGTGATCAGCACTCCAGAACCAGGAAAAGCCTATGTTGATTGTGGTCAAAAAGCCATAAGCGTGGATCGCGGAGTTCCTTCAGTCATAAATTATCCAGACGCCGAGATTGAGAAAATGAGCGCCGAACATGGCTATGTCATATTTGATAGTAATAAATTGCATTTGAAGATAGGTGACAAAATTTTATTGTCCCCAGCAAGCTATTCAGATACTTTCAACCTGTATGACTTCGTTAATATCATTGAGGAAGACAAGCTAATATCGATAATACCAACCGACTCACGTGGTGCCTTTAAATAACTTCAGGAAAACTAAATGAAATTTAACCAACCTAACATAGGGAGCTCCATAGCTGACCTTGAAACTCCAAGTCTTATAATCGACCTTGAGGCTATGGAATCTAATTTCTCTGTAATTTCTGAAACCTATGCAAACAGCACCTGTAAAATGCGCCAACACGCAAAAAATATTAAATGCCCAGATATTCTGTGGCGCCAAATTGAAATAGGTGGGACTCTGAACGGTGTGTGTGCGGCAAAAGTTTCTGAGGCAGAAGTTATGGTGGAAGGTGGAATTAGAGATGTTTTGATAACAAGTGAAGTCGTTGGTGAGGACAAGCAGAAAAGACTGGCATATTTGGCAAAGAGAGCCAATATAAAAGTTTGTATAGACAACAAAGAAAATTTGACAGGTCTATCGTCAATTGCCACTTCAATCGGATCTGTAATCGGAGTCTTGGTAGAGGTTGATACTTCTATGGGACGCGCCGGTGTCAGAACACCTCAGCAAGGATTAGAGTTGGCGCAATTGGCAGATTCGTTAGAATCTGTAGAATTTTTAGGCGTGATGAGCCACCAGACGGTGGAAGGCTTTGCTGATAAAGAAACCAGGTTCCTAGAAGGCAAAAAATACATAGATATGTGTTTAGAGGTGGGAAAAACCATTCATGATTCTGGTATTGAAATAAAGGTAGTTTCCTCAGGGGAGACATTCTCCTATGATGTCGCCCCTATGATAGATGGAGTAACTGAGGTAGAAGGTGGCACATATGCGCTCATGAGCGGTCCCACCGCATACATGGAGGAATTTTCTCTGGCGGGGAAAGTACTGACCACTGTGATAGATGTAGATGATGATCAAATCGTAATAGATGCCGGTATAAAGTGCCTAGGTGGTCCACTTGGTGTTAAACCAGGCATTGAGGGAAATAGACATATAACCTTCGATCAGATGTACGATTCCTATAGTACCTTAAGCCGAAAAGGAAAGGACAACTACAAAATTGGAGATACTCTTTTAATCGAAACTTCGCAGCAAGATATATTGGTGAATAGATGGGATCATTTTATTGGGGTGAGGGATGGGGTCGTGGAAGTAATTTATGAGATAAGTGCCCGGGGATGCCATCATTAAAACGGTTTAGCGATGTCAATTTCAAAATGGTTCTTTGCCGAATGGTACGATTTACTAAATTCCATCGTGGAATCTAAGGTCATACCATACCGACAGCTGACCGCAGGTAAAAGTCAGGGTGACACCTTAGAAATAGGGAGCGGCACCGGCGCAAATTTACCTTACTTTCTAGATTGTAAGTCATTGACAATGCTCGAGCCCGACATACACATGACCAAAAAACTTATAACTCGTGTTAACTCCTGTGGAAAAGATGTACAAATAGTTAAATCCTTTGGTGAAAATTTACCCTTCAAAGACAATTCTTTTGACTCTGTAGTGACTACTCTGGTTTTGTGCATGGTCGAAGATGTAAAAAAAGTGGTTGCTGAAATTTATAGAGTCTTGAAACCGGGAGGTAAGTTTTTCTTTTACGAACATGTAGTTGCTGAAAGTATACCTGGTCGGATACTACAACATTTGTTGGATCCAATGTGGAAATTAGCGACAACAGGATGCCATTTAAAAAGAGATATATTGGGTGTTATCGAAAGTACCCCTTATACGGAGGTAGAGCATCAAACTTTTAACTTAAATGTGGGAATCCCAATTACTATACCCAACATTGTGGGCTCAGCTTCAAAATGAACATTAATCCCTACAATATCAATTCATATCTTGACTGTAGAGGTATTCCTTTGACAAAGGTACCTGACGAAATTGGAGTTTCTGCTTCGGCAGTAATCTTTGATCGATATGGGCATGTACTGCTGCAAAAAAGATCGGATATAGCGTGGTGGGGACTCCCCGGTGGCAAGTTAGAAATAGGTGAGAATTTTCAAAATTGCGTCGTGAGGGAAGTAAAAGAGGAAACTAACCTACTGGTAGACCCCAAAAAGTTAATCACCGTTTATTCCGACCTTTCAGACTATACGGCAATCGAATATCCTGACGGCAAATTAGTTCAATACATAACCGCTCTTTTTCTCTGTGAAAAAATATCAGGTTATTTAAATCTTTCCAATGAAAGTACCGACATCGGGTATTATGACCCAAACATGTTCCCTGACAAGACATTATTTTCGGCGAAATTAAGGGTGAAGCACACCCAAGAATTTTGTAAGCGCAACAAAGGAGAGTTTGATGTCGTTAAATTGGAAGAATGATCCTGATCTTAGTTCTAAAAGCGATATGGATTATTTACAGGATCTAATAGAATCGCTGACCTCAATGCTACATTCCAATCCAAAAGACACAACACTTTTATTCAAAAGAGGAAACGCATATCTAGACAAAGGTGTTTATCAAGAGGCTATATCTGATTATTCTTCCATCCTAGCAATTAATCCTGAAGACCCAATTTCTTTAAATAACAGAGGAATTTGCTACAGATGCATTGCTGATCCTGAAAATGCCATTCGAGATTTTAATGATGCCATTTCTATCGATCCCTTTTATCGGGATGCATATAACAACCGCGGGATGGCTTTATCAGACAAGGAAGAATACTCGAATGCCGTAGATGATTTCACAAAAGCAATAACAATTGACAGCCAATATTGGTACGCTTACAACAATCGCGGCATGGCATTATGGGCTCTAGGGAACAAGGATGGCGCGGTAGCTGATTACAACATCGTAAGATCCTTGATGGGATCCTAGTCCAGTGATTTATACAGAATTCCCTTCTTGCTCACAATATGAAGGGTTTTATGTGGGTCTATTACAGGTGGCCCATCTGCGCTCAGCACAACAGTAACAGAATCTCCTTCCCGAAGGGGAATAGATCGCTCCCCATCCAATGCTATTGTGCAAGGAGAACTATTGACTACATATGCTCTACCAGGTTCCATTTGGGAAACGCTTTTTATTCCAACCTTTGAGACATTACCAGCTGTCACTGGTGCCAAAACAAATTTATTCGTTGATTGCGGGTCGATCTTTACATGAAGGCCATTCAAATCACCTTCTGGTATAGGTGATGCCATTCCCCCAATTGATGAGAGTCCGATACTATCCGGTCTAGCCAATGCCAAGAAAATTTGGGAAACGGTATCAATTTCCCATATGGCCCTTGCTCCAACATGACTTTTTGCGGAAACGGCAATGTCAACCAGAGCAACATCGAGCAAATCCATTGCCATTTCTCTACTTTTATAGACGCTAAGCTTTTTGCATTTAGGAGCACATTCTTCTTCATCTACCAAACCTAATGCCACGGTGGCCGCAGCCATACCAGCCAAGGTACCCTCTATAAAAAATGGGAAAACATTATTTGTTCCTGTGGATAATGGAAGTATTGGAATTTCGCAGGTCCCCAATGCAACCGCGCGATTGGTTCCATCTCCGCCCAAGGTAACGATGGCACTAACTCCCTCTTCCTTCATTTTTTTTGCTGCCGTAATGGTATCTAGCTCCGAATTTAAGACTGGCATTTCAAGAAATCTTACAGAAATCTCGTCTCCAGCCGTAGAGGCAGCTTCTTGGGAAATACGACCATAATCAGGCATTAGGACAACTTCTTCTATTCCTACACCAGAAAGGCCTTCAATTACCCTCCGGACAATATTCACTTTCTCTTGATTGGAGACAAACCTACTTTGTGAAATCAGACGTCGTATGTCTTTACCTGCCGAAGGGT
>TARA_B100000686_G_scaffold292847_1_pt1 | contig 13992 bp, 16 predicted proteins | sample TARA_B100000686 | Tara Oceans TARA_B100000686 (sample SAMEA2622733) | marine metagenome | biome: marine biome (ENVO:00000447); feature: marine epipelagic mixed layer (ENVO:xxxxxxxxx); material: "saline water (ENVO:00002010), including plankton (ENVO:xxxxxxxx)" | depth 150 m
CATTATCCCGAGAAGAGGCCTTAATAGCACATACGCGTTCAAATGCTTACCTAATGTTCCAGGAAGGCAATATTGGCTCAATTCGTCCAGGGTTGCTGGCAGATATTCTTGTGCTTGATCGTGATTATTTGACAGTGCCTGAGAATGAGATCAGGGATATTAAGCCAGTAGCAACAATTGTTGGAGGTAAAGTTGCTTGGGGTTCTCTTTAAAGAGTTTCTATTTGAGTTACAGCTCTTCTAGCATACGAGCAAGCTCATCAATATCTGGTATTTCGTGGCGGGCCCCTAAATTAATACATACATATTCTTGTAGCTCTTCATGTGGTGCCCAGATCCATTCTCGGCCAAGAGTAAAAGGCTGCGTATAGTTAACTGGGTCGTCAACTATAAGCTCCATTTTTAAGTCATTTTCTCCTGATTCTCGCCAGTATCTTTCAGTAATTTTTGCGTTAGAACTGATTGGGTATCCTCTGTTATTACGTATATTTTTAGAGGTAAAAAGTGTTGTTTCGATAGTCAGAATATTTTCAATCCAACGTCCCGAAGAATACCCAAGCGCTGTATGAGAGTTTTCTACAGAGGTATTCAGGTTATCCATATGGATAGTACGTCTCGTGTTTCCTCTTTCATAACTAATAATTACTCTATTTCCTTCATCCGAAAATTCCATTGGGCTATTTGACCAAAGAATTCCAGGCATAAGATCTGGGGTACAGTCATTTGTCTGACTAGGAGAGTCAGCAAGTGGATCATAAGAATTAAAAGCTAGTAGTCCCTCTGTCGTAAAGGGGTAAGTATCAGGCTCTGAAACAGGGACTACTGCAACGAAAGCAGGAGGCGCATATATACCAGAGAAATCTATATTAGAGTTTGCATTATTTTGAGTATTAGCTGTTGCAGATATAATGCAGTTTATGAAAATAGAAAAAACTATAAATCTCATTATCATTACCTCGACTAAGTTATAGTCTCTGGTGTTACTTAGTTTTGAACATCTTTTGCTATTTATAAGTTTATATATAGCAAGTCCTCAGTATATTGCAAAGAACACAGTGGAATAATTCTAGTAATACCTCAAGGGTTAATATGTTTTTACTGCCACATATATACCGCTAACTTATAGTTTTGAAAAACTATGATGTGATAATTCTAGGAGGTGGTGCAGCGGGGCTTATGTGTGCCATAGCAGCAGCTAGTCGCAACCGTCGTGTTGTTGTGCTCGAGAGTTCGAATAAAGTTGGAAAAAAAATACTGATGTCGGGTGGTGGGCGTTGCAACTTTACTAATCTGAACTGTGATTCTTCCCAATTCATTTCCTCTAATAATAAATTTTGTATCTCAGCTCTGAGTAGGTATACACAGTGGGATTTTATTGCGTTAGCCGAAAAGCATGGGATTCCATACCATGAAAAAAAATCTGGCCAACTTTTTTGCGATCAATCTTCAAAGGACATTGTTGCTATGTTGATGGCGGAATGTCGGCAGGCAGATGTGTCTATATTGACGCACTGTGAGACTACCGCGGTTGAATATAATGGGAATTACTTAGTCTCATGCAATAAAAATCAATTTTGTTCAGGATCACTTGTAATAGCCACCGGTGGACTATCTATCCCAAAAATGGGCGCAACAGACTTTGGTTATAAGTTGGCTAAGCAGTTTGGATTGAAGGTATGTGAAACCCGAGCAGGTTTAGTTCCATTTACATTTACCGGCGCTACTCAAGAATTAACAACACGACTTTCTGGCGTTAGTTTGTATGCTGCTCTTAGCACTGCTAATGTAACCTTCACGGAAGATCTTTTATTTACGCATCGCGGTCTCAGCGGCCCAGCGGCACTTCAACTTTCTAGTTATTGGATTCCCGGTAGTGAGATTAGCTTAGATCTTCTGCCACAGTGTAAGGCTGACTTGTTATTGCTAAATGCAAAAATAGAGCAACCAACTGTTAGATTGCGGTCTTTTTTGTCCAGTGTATTGCCTAGAGCATTAGTGCTTGAGTTAGAAAAGCTATGGTGGCAGTCAGAGTCAGAAAAAGTTTTAACTGAAATTTCAGATATGTTTCTACGGCAGGTAGCCTATCAATTGCACAATTGGAAGGTGAAACCTGCAGCTACCGAGGGTTATCGCACGGCAGAGGTCACACTAGGCGGGATTCATACCGACGAACTTTCTTCAAAGACAATGGAAAGTAAACGTCAGCCGGGGTTGTATTGCATAGGAGAGGTGGTGGATGTGACAGGGCACTTAGGAGGATTCAATTTTCAGTGGGCCTGGGCATCTGCGCAGGCAGCAGGAAAAGCAGTCTGAATTAGTCTTTTAGTTGTATCAGTTCTGATATTTGAACTTGTCTCTAGTTATAGAGAAAAAGGAATGAACATGAAAAAAATCGCGATTTTTGTTGATGTTCAGAACATATATTACACAACACGACAAGAATTTAATCGACAATTTAATTATAAGAAATTATGGCAGCTTATCAGTGAGAAAGGCGAAATAATTGCTGCAACAGCTTATGCGATAGATCGTGGGGATCAGAAACAAATTAACTTCCAGAGCGCGCTAAAAAATATTGGGTATAGCGTAAAACTTAAACCATATATTCAACGCAGTGACGGTTCAGCCAAAGGTGATTGGGATGTAGGTATTGCGATTGATGTTTTAGATGCTGCGAAGAATGCTGATATCGTGGTTATGTTATCTGGAGATGGAGATTTTGACTTATTGCTTCAAAAAATCAGGAAAGAGTATTCAGTTTATGTTGAGGTTTATGGTGTTCGATCACTGACTGCTAATACGCTTATCGATTCTGCTGATGAATTCCATGAAATTAATGAGAAATTATTATTGTAAATAAGGTTTGCTATCAAAATCCCCAATAGACATTGGCATGATGATCTACAGTTAACTTTAAATAAAAATTGCTAGCTATGAAAAATGAAGTAGATAAATTACTAGTCAAACATGAACTTCTCGTTCATTCAGAGCGTAAGCGTGTAACTTCTCATGTACAAAGGAAGGATGGGGATTGGATAGTAAATACGATCATGCTGGAACATTACTCTGTTCCATTTAGGTTTAAACGTAAAACTCGATATAAGAATCTCAAAGGGATGTTTGTTAACCTAACTTATTATCCAAATACCGAGACTATTGCTGGAATTCCAGTGGAAGTCATGAAGGTTATTCGCATTAGAACTACGTAGAATATTCCACCATATTGGCTAGTATTCGGATGAATATAAATTTATATCAGTTGGCTTGATTATTGTAAGTCATAGGGTAGTTATGTTTTTTCTAACCCGTGGGGCCGTAGCTCAGTTGGGAGAGCGCTGCGTTCGCAATGCAGAGGTCGAGAGTTCGAATCTCTTCGGCTCCACCACCTAATCTAATTTAGAACAATTCATAAATCTGTTATGAGTAGATAGGTAATAAATTGTATGTTTAGTGGGTAGCTAAACTGTTGTTTTGCCAGCTTTGATCTGCACTTTCATTAGGATCAGAGTTTAGAAATCGAATCAATTCCATGTGCAATCTATCAGGGATTTCAAAAGCGGGCGCATGACCAATCCCTGGAAAAATCATTAACTCAGCATTTTGTAATTGTTCTGCTACATGACGTGCTCGTGCCGGGTAATTATCTACAAGTCTGTCTTCAGCGCCTCCGATGACTAAGGCTTTTGTTGTAATATGTTGCCACTCATAAACTACGGGATCTTCAAAGATTAGCATTCTTTGCGCTGCCCGAACGCGAGCCATTCGAGGCCAATCACCACTTAAAGTTAATCCATATTGAACCTTTACCCAATATAAGTATTCTTCCTTCCATCCTCCTGGATAGTAGCGGACATGATTATTTAAAACCGTCTCATAATTTGTCATGAGTGCCCTTTCATAAGCTAATGTAGGGTCTATCCATTCATTGCCAGGACGCTGGTCTATTAAGCCTATTTGATTGATCATAACAACATGAGAAGTTGTTTCTGGGTAAGTTGATGCAAATCTAGTTGCTACCATGCCGCCCATAGAGTGACCAATAATCGCAGTATATTTAATATCTAAATGATCAAGTAACAGTTTGGTATGCCGTGCAGGCATATGAAGGTTGTAATGAATATCAGGTTTAGATGATCGGCCAAAACCAAGACGATCAATTGCTATAACTCTAAAACCTTCGAGGCGCAGAGCTTCAATAGTAACTTTGAATGCTGCAGCAAAAAAATTTAGGCCATGGAACAGAACCACTGTCTTTCCATTTGGAATCCCATCTGGCGACACGTCCATGTAGGCCATTCGATAATCATTGCCATCTAGACTGATAGGAAGGTAATTAACAGGGAAAGGGTATGTAACATTAGAGTAATCAATTGCTGTTGCTTCCCAGTCTGATGGTGCTTCAGCTGGTGGCTGAGCATGAATTAAAGAAGTTATTCCTGATAGAGCCATGAACCCTATGACGATTTTAAAATTACTTGATATACGCATAATACTAAGCATATGGTTTCTCACTTTTTAGTATGGAATAACTAAATTATTGATAATGGACCGGGTGTGTAGTGATTCGAATACGAGTTTCCATATAAGTGATTGAATCCCCATCAATATCGCTAAACCAGTGGGGAGTACCAGGTTGTAGAACCAATACATCTCCTGCATTTACTTTTCGAGTCAACCCACCACTAATACCCTTTTCACTTCTTACAACATCAAGATTGGCTGATTCTGATAGAGGTAATTCAAGCCGTCCACCTGTTACAAGTGTTCCACTACCTTCTAAAATCCTATAAATCTCAGTGCTATAGGGATGGTAAATCGCATACTGAACTACAGAGCTGCTACGGCGTCTTATAGTAATTCCTGGCGAAACACTAACTCCCCAACCTCCCGCAGAAGCTGATGCCGCTTCTGCCTGAGCGAGTTCCATCAAGATATTTCCGTTAGATTTAAAGATTGCAGGAGGAGCAACTGACTCTTGTGCTGAGATGCTAAAGCCGCATATAGATAAAAACAGAAGGTTAAGACTTAAATGTTTCATTGTTATCTCCCTATGAATCTGATCTTTAACTTTGGCAGCTAGCGGATTCCTAGATACTTGTGGACCTGAAGCGACAGTTCCCATGGTTGTCCACGATTATTTAGTCTGTCAATCATTGCCATGGTTTGTTCGCTATTGCACTTTCCATTAGACCAAAGCGGTTGAAGGTAGTAGTTCCAGAACCGAGTATGTTGATAGTAATCTAGTACCTCATCTTCTTTTTGGTCAGTAATAACTAATTTAAGTTCTTGGCCATAGGCTTGTTTTAATTCCGTAGCAGATGTTTTTGGGCTGACCGTTAACCAATCCCACTGAGCATTTACTCTACGTGTGCCGCTGGTTTGTATGTTGACCTTTCCACCAAGACGGTGAATAGAGGAAACTAGATATGAGAGTGCTTCGGGTTGGTCACAGGGTTCACCACCAGTAACGCATACCCAGCCACTGGCACCTACGGTATCTATGGCTTCTTTGGCGAGTGCATCTATGGACTGCTCTCCGGTAAGCACAGTTGATATGCTCCAGTCTGTATCACACAAATCACTTTGTGACGGATGTAGAGGGCATTCCTTAACGGCACAACCAGCAAACCTTATAAAAAACATTCGTTTGCCAGTTAGGTGTCCTTCCCCTTGGATGCTGCAAAATGTTTCTGCTAACGCTAACTTCACTTGATATGTATCTCTTTTGAATGGAAAAATGAAAAAATGGTTATCCCACTCTTTTTTTAATAGCGGTACTATAATACATACCTAAATTTTTCGAGTGGAGTTGAAAGATGCTGGCAAGAATTTTAATACTCATAACAGCCATTTTGGTCATAGTTCAACCTAGTTCAGGACATCACTCCCATGCTAATTATGACATGACAGAGTACCTCGAAGTATCAGGCACCGTGAGCGATATTCTTTGGATTAACCCACATATTTGGATTTTTCTTGAAGTGTCTAATGAAGATGGGCAGTTGATTCAGTGGGCGATGGAGGGTGCTACGCCTGGGCAGTTAGCAAGAAATGGTGTAACCCGTGATACGGTTAAATTGGGTGATACGATCTCTGCTCGTTGTCATCAAATGCAAGATGATTCTAATGGATGTCTTCTTGGATATCTTACTGGGACAGACGGTATTGAAAGACTTTGGGATTAAATTTTCCTGGAAACTCCAAAAAATAAGGAAATTAAACATATGATAAATTCCCATCAATTTATTTCAGCAATATTATTAACAATGATTTCTATGCCTTCTCTAGCCCAAGACTGGGTTGAGTATGTACATAGAACTGACCGTTTTGCAGTAACGTTTCCATCAACACCTCAGATTGAGGAAGAAATGAGACTCTCTGCACATGGAGTGTCTTTCCCGGCCAGAATTTACTCTGCTCAGCGAGGCCCTAGTAGCTATTCTCTTACGGTAGTTGACTATACGGATGCTCAAGCAAGACATCGTGAGAGACCTGATCAGACCGATGCAAGTTCAGGTGCTATGTTTTGGGTTATGGATGTTCGAGCATCGCTTGCTCATGCTGCTCAGGGCATTCGTGAAAGGACTAATGAAGCCGGAGGAGAACTAACATACGAAGGTTGGGCAGATATTGATAAGGTAGAGGGGCATCAAATGCAACTTACTAATGCTGACCTGTCGCGTACTTATATAGGACTCCACCTTAATAACAGTCGACTTTATATTCTTGAGGCAACAGCCCCTCAAAACTATCCTCCAGTCGCTTGGTTTCAGCAGTCTCTCCAATTTATTAATGAAGACGGTATGAGAGTTCGTTATATGTTTGATGCTGACGGGCAAAGAACGGATATAAGAATTACTCCACTTGCAGAGGCGCTTGAGGGTACAGAACGCGTGGTTGTGGAATAGAAAATAACAAATCAAAACAAGAGAGAATTATGAATTTTCATCCCTTGATTTTTTTTATTGGTGTTCTAATAACTTCGGTATCTTTTTCTCAAAGTAATCCAGAGTTTGTATCGCTTCGCCCTATAGTTGCTGCGGTTTATATGCCAGATGCTGGCCCAGAGCCGAAAGTCGCATTTCTAGTGGCCCATCGAACAGGAAATAGTCTTGATAATATCGCATGTAAAGAGCTAGCAGAACGGGGGTTCATGGCGCTTTGTTTTAATACGCGCTTTGTTAATAATGAAACTGAGGTTGATTGGGAGAAGCTAGCCCTTGATGTCAAAATCGCCGTAGACTTTGCTCGTAATAAACCTGGAATAGAAAAAGTTGTATTGCTTGGCCATAGCGGAGGTTCGCCCCTCATGTCTTTTTATCAAGCGGTTGCAGAGAAGGGCGTATCTTTTTGTAAGGGACCGAGTAAGTTGGTTGAGTGTAGTGAAGAGCTAGCTAATCTTGTTCCGGCTGATGGGATGGTTTATCCAGATGCCCATCCTGGAAATGGCGTTCAAGCATTACATGGGCTTAATCCATCTCTTTCAATCGTTGATGGACAGGTAGTCGTAGATAAGGCGTTGGATCCATTTGATCCAGATAACGGATTCAATGCGAATGGGGCATCGAAATACTCGGAAGAATTTCGTAACCGGTATTATCAGGCGCAGTCGCGTGCTATGAATGCAAAGATTGCAGAGGTAGAAGCACTTCGGGATAGTATAGAAACAGGTAAACATATCTATCCAGATGAAGATATTGTGCTTGTGCCATTTGATGCTCAGGCAGGAGCAGCACGTCTTGATGCTTATGACCCTTCAATTCCAGAGACAATGAGTACGTCACAGCCACGTAAGTTTCTAAGAAATGATGGTGAGATTGTAATGCAAGTCGCGCTTAGTGTTGCTTTACCAAAACCACATCAGGCTAGAGTTAATCGAACATTTAGGGGTGGCGTTAAGGTGTTGACGACTAAGTCTTTTTTAAGTGCTAATGCTGTGCGTTCAACTCATGCTATGAATGATATTGACCATTGTTCTACCAATGCGTCTACAAATTGTGCGGTTGCTAATATAGAAGCGCCAACATTGATTGCTGCAATGGGTGCCTATAACCATATTCGTTTTCAGGAACTAATGTATGAGAATTCGCCAGCACAGGATAAGGATTTTATTGTTATTGAAGGCGCCCGCCATGGCTATACTCCCTGCACAGCCTGTGAGAACAATTTGGGGCAATACTCCAATTCTTTAAAAAATTTATTTGATTATATTGAGCAGTGGGCTAACGCAAGATTTTAATTGCACTAAGACCGATTGATTGGTGCCTTTGATCTAAGGATCAAAACCGATTATTTGTCCACGTTCTACTCGAGTTGTACTACCATCAGGTCGAAGCTCATATCGAACTCTTGCGCCGTTTTCATCTAGAAATCTTAAGGATTGTTGAAACTGTGCTGGTGGTGGCATACGAGGTGGAACGGTTCCTTCTAGGATATATAGCCGACTTACCTGGCCATGTAGGTAGATTGCGGCAAAGGTACGTGAGCCATCTGGATTACTGAGCTGCAATTGATGTCCCTCGACGTTTTCTAAATGTCCCCAGGCATCATAAGTCACCTCTCCATCTCGCTGACGAAACTCAGTAGCAGCACGGGCTACAGAGGCTCGCTGATCAGTAATCCATCGATTACGGCCGCGTATTTGTTCTGATTCACGCTCATTCTCTAGCTTTTTTGCATGTACTGACTGTGACTGACTAAAATCTACAACGGTAACTTTATAGTGACTGCCGCGGTTAGATACTTCATAAGTTCGTGCAGGAAACTCGGCCTCGAGTTCTGAGTGGTAGACAATTGTTTGTATTTCTGGGGTACCGGGCAGATTTATAGTGAAAAGATCTTCCTCGTTTATGTATTCAATCCAGCCTTGTGCTTGCGTAGCTGAAGCTAATAATAGAAAAAATGTAATAGAGAAAGGTTGAGAAAAACGCATTTTTTTCCTTTGCTATATAAGTTAATAGAGTATCAATAAAAAATATTCGATGTTATCTAACAGACCCATTGACCTGAGCATAGTCGAGTTCGTTCTCCATCTGGAGTCAATTGATAACGAATGCGCCTCCCTTCGTCATCTAGAAAACCAAGTGATTGCTGAAATAAGCTTTGAGGAGGGAATCCTGCAGGAACCGTCGCCTCCATCATATACAGTCGATTAGCATGTAGATATAAACCTGCATATGTGCTTGAACCATCCACGTTTGAAATAACAATATTCAGGCCCTCAACTAGATCAATATGATGCCAATTGTCATAGAGAATTTTACCACCTCGTTCACGGAGTTTTGAGGCCTCATAAGGTACTGATCCTCTTTGATCATATAACCATAGAGAGGAAACAGGAGCATCATCAGTTTTATCAATTAACTCAGTATATTTTCCCTCGCCGTCTCTAAAATCGATGATCATTAGAGAGAGAAGACCTCCATTTTCTTGGACTGAATAAGTTCTGCCGGGAAATGTAGCACCATATTCAGAAATGTAGTCAAAATTTTGAATATCCGGTTCCCGAGGGAAGTTAATGATAAACCGGTGTTCCTGGTCTGTGTATAGAATCCAACCTTGTGAAAAGCTTATAGCTGGCATTGCAACAATTAATGTTATTAAAATTATTTTTAGATTGCGCATTATCACTCTCCAAACTAATAGTGATTCAAACAGATTTTTTAGTCGTACTCACCCTCTGTTCCGTCTGCAGTTTTTAAAAAACCAAATAGACAAGCTGGTGTGCCTGCTTTTAATGGGTGGCAGCGCACAGAAATTTTATCTCCTATCTTTACGCTGTCTTCAGTCCAGCCTTTTCTAGAGAGTGCGCTGAGCCCACCCCCTTCTAAAGCCCAAATTGTTGGGATGTTATTTTCACCAATAACCTCCATGTAGATCCAGGCGTGTGGATTCATCCAGTGTGCCTCAGTTACAGTCCCCTCCATGTCTACATATTGTGTAAGGTCATAGTTGCCATGGGAATGGTGTGTATAGACAGGCATTGTCCAGATGGCTATTCCGATCGCTATAAAGCCTCGAATCATTGAAGAAAACATAATGCTTCTCCCCCCATTAGATAAAATCGTTCTATCTCTATTTATAACTGAACACCTTAACCAGCAGATGGCAGAGCTGCAACGAATTCTTCCATGCGTCTTAGCATAGCTGAATCGGGTAACGGCCCGATACCGCCAGCAAGATTATCAATCAGATTAGTGGGTTTGCTGGTAGCCGGCGTTACTACAGTTACTGCTGGGTGTGCGATCACGTATTTGAGAAAGAATTGTGCCCAACTATTAGCATTAAATTCCTGTGCCCATTCTGGCACTTGATGCCCAGCTACGCGGCTCCATAATCTCGTTCTTCCAAATGGTTGATAGATAATCACAGCGATACCACGGTCTTGAGCTAGTGGCAGAATTGTTTCTGCAGCTGCCGGGTTATCAACCGCATAATCAATTCCAATAAAGTCTAGAGTCTCATCACGCATAGCTTGAATTAGTTCATGATTGCGATCAGGAGTGTCATAGGTGATACCGATATACCTGGCTCGTCCCTCATCTTTTAATTGCTGAATCATGGGTAATTGGGTTTTTATGTCCCCAAGATTATGAATTTGCATAAGATCAATCGGAGACTTTCCGATTCGATCAAAGGAATCTTGAATTTGCTGTTGAGTCACATCTGGATAAGATGGTCCCCACTCTGGTTTTGCTGAATTAACTTTAGTAGACCAGAATAGTTGTTCTTCAATGCCAAGGTCTTGAGCTAGTTGTCCTGATATTCCCTCGGATGGCCCATAAGCTTCTGCTGTATCAAATACTGTGCCTCCATTTAGGTAAAGCGTTCTCATGACTTCACGAAGCGTCTCAATATCACCACTATCAGCAAGGCGACCAAAGCTGCCAGCGCCGCCGAGCCCAATAATGGGTATCGTTTCACCAGAGGAGGGTATTTCTCGTGCAAGTAATGTGGCTGTTTGGCCATGAACTAATTGGAAGGGAAAAGCTATTGAACCAGCTGCGGCAGCAGCACTTTTAATACAGTCGCGTCGTGTAAGCATTGTCTAAGTAATTCATTAAAGTAGGAACGGAGTATAAATCTTACCAGAACGATGCCTATCAAATAAAACGAGGTTGCCAATAATGATGGATTATTTTCGCATTGCAGTTGACCGTGGTGGGTGCTACTTTGCTATTACCTAAGTGAATTAAGAAAAAGTCAGATGCTACGTTTCTACTATGTTTTATTACTATCGTCATTGGTTGGTTTTGCACAGGCCCATCATGGGGCAGCCCAATCTTATGATGTGGATACTCTCATTACGGTCGAGGGTGAAATTTTATCGGTTTCTTGGCGAAACCCTCATGTAACCATGGAACTTCAGCGCACAGGTGAGGTCGGGGGTACAGAACTCTGGCAAATAGAAGCCTCAACCGCTAATCGGTTGGAGCGTATTGGGATTAGCCGGGATGTTGTTTCAGTGGGGTCTAAAGTGGCTTTTACCGGAGCGCCATCCCGACATGGGTTGAATGCTCTGGCTGCCTGGATAATGACTCTGGAAAATGGCCAAGAGCTACCGATATGGCCGCAAAGGGCCAGACGTATGGGCCGCACAGTTGATCTTGCTCCAGTTGATACTGCAATAGTGGAGGCGAGTACGGCCAATGCGAATGGGATTTTCCGGGTTTGGAGCCGTCCAGACATAAGCGGGCAGTTGCTTGAGGGGGGTTATCTTCCTTTTACTGAAGAGGCATTAATGGCTCAAGAGGGTTGGAATCCTTTAGTTGATGATCTTGTATTGCGATGCATTGCTCGCGGAATGCCATCTATTATGAATAACCCACAACCTATGGAGTTCATTGATAATGGAAGTTCTATTGTGCTTAGAATAGAGGAATGGGACGCAGAGAGGGTGATTCATCTAGATCAAGATGAATTTCCAGTGAATGAGTCTGCCTCAGGTCTTGGCTACTCTATAGGTCGATGGGAAGACAATACGCTGGTTGTAAATACGACACATATCAATGATCCGTATTTTGATGATATAGGTACTCCTCAAGGGGATTCATCTGTAGTTGAAGAGCGATTTACGCTTAGTGAAGATGAAACACGACTAGATTATGAGTCTATCCATGTGGATCCCGAGACTTTTACCGACGCTGCCAGACAAACAGGTTATTGGAATTGGATCCCCGGTGAACAAGTTAAGCCCTATAACTGTACGGTGGATTGAGGATCACTGGTTTTGATAAGAATAAGTTAGTCACAATAAACTAGCGACTGTTTTGGTATCTTGTCTGATACACAATATATGAGCTAAATGTGAAGTTGTTTTAATCTAGGTAGCGAGCATGAATAAAAAAATAATTTTCATTGTTACCCTGATTTTTCTGGTTTTTTCTAATGCTGGTAGCTCACAGATCACAGCACCTAAAATGATGTTGCATAGCTTAGAAAACCTTGAAAGTCGTAATATGGAGGATGGACGTGTTACCCGAAGAATTTCAGGTGACGCTGTCGGTCTTATCCGGGTTGAATGGCCTGCTGGGACTATAACTACGCCTCACAATCATGCAAATGAGCTAATTATTCTCTTAATTGAAGGACGCCTGAGAGCCTTGGGTGGGGAGACTGAATTTATTCTCATGCCTGGAGATCTTGTGGTTGTTCCTGCATACGTTGAACATGGCTATGAGGCGCTAGAAGATTCGATCACTATAGAAGCTGTAGGGCCAGGATAAAGTTCTAGCGTTAGGTTTTTGATTAAAGTATTCAGGTGAAATATGGCAGTTAGGTCGGGAGGGCGAATTTTAGTAGATCAGCTGCGCATTCATGGCACACAGCATGTGTATGGTGTTCCTGGTGAAAGCTACTTGGCTTTGCTTGATGCCCTTCATGATGTTCCTGAACTAAAGTTTTTTGTATGCCGCCAGGAAGGTGGTGCAGCCATGATGGCCGAGGCGGATGCAAAGTTAACTGGGCGCCCTGGGGTATGTATGGTGACCCGTGGTCCTGGCGCTACTAATGCTAGCGCTGGGATTCATATTGCTCATCAAGACTCAACACCTTTGATTCTTTTGGTCGGTCAGGTAGCCCGTAGCATGATGGGAAGAGAGGCCTTTCAGGAGATAGATTTTAGACATATGTATGGTCCACTTTCCAAATGGGCTGCACAAATTGATGACCCAGCGAGAATTCCAGAAATGATGGCTCGAGCCTTTTCTATTGCTGGTTCAGGGCGTCCTGGGCCTGTTGTTCTAGCGCTACCTGAGGACATGCTTTCCGAAACTTCTGACGTTAGAGATGCTGAACCAGTTCGCACTTCCCAGGCATGTCCTGACCCTAAATCTATTCGGGCGTTTTCAGAAATACTAAAAACCTCTGAGCGTCCTATGCTTATAGTCGGCGGTGGTGGATGGGATAAAACTGCTGTTGGAAATATTAAGGCTTTTGCAGAGAGGACAAAAATTCCTATCGTAACTTCTTTCCGTCGCCAAGATTATTTCGATAATAATCACTCATCCTTTGCGGGTTATTTAGGAATTGGGATTAATCCAAAACTTGCTCAACGTGTTAAGGATGCTGATTTATTGATCGTTCTTGGTGCACGTCTTAGCGAGGTACCCACTAGCGGTTACTCATTGCTTAATATTCCAGTGCCACATCAGAATCTTGTGCATGTTCATGCTGACCCAGAAGAACTTGGGCGTGTTTATCAAGCCCAGTTACCTATCAATGCAGATCCACGTGCTATGGCTGCTGTTTTACATGATGTGGCTGTAGGTGATGGGGCTGAGCGTTGGGCAGATTGGTTAAAGGATGCTAACAGTGACTGTCAAAACTATAGTAGAGCAATAAAAACGCCAGGTAACTTACAGATGAGCGAAGTGATGACACACTTGCAAAAAGTCCTTCCGGAAAATGCAATTATCACAAATGGCGCTGGAAATTATACTGCTTGGATTCATCGTTTTTATCGTTATCGTCAGTACGGCACACAACTTGCTCC
>TARA_B100000686_G_scaffold20223_1_pt1 | contig 13956 bp, 13 predicted proteins | sample TARA_B100000686 | Tara Oceans TARA_B100000686 (sample SAMEA2622733) | marine metagenome | biome: marine biome (ENVO:00000447); feature: marine epipelagic mixed layer (ENVO:xxxxxxxxx); material: "saline water (ENVO:00002010), including plankton (ENVO:xxxxxxxx)" | depth 150 m
ATAAACAAAATATGCTATAATAAATATTGTAGATAAAATTAATGTTAATTTTAGACCAATAAGATGATTTTTTTCATACATTTCTTTTTCAGGGTCAAAATAAATTATTTTAATTATTCTTAAATAATAAAAGGCTGCAATAACAGTTGATAACAATCCTACGATAGCTAAAAAATACATTGATTGTTCAATAACAGCCATAAAGATATAAAATTTTGCAAAAAAACCTGCTAGTGGCGGAATTCCTGCTAAAGAAAAAAGAATTACCAATAAAGAAAATGCTAAAATTGGGTGATTTTTTGACAATCCAGATAGATCTTCAATTTTTTCATAATAAGTTTCATTTCTTCTCAGCATAAATAGACAACTAAAAAATGCTAAATTCATTACAAGATAAATTGACATATATGTAATTGAACTTTGAATTCCTTCATTTGTACCAACAGACAATCCTGCTAAAGCATAACCCATGTGTCCTATTGAACTGTAAGCTACTAATCGTTTTAAATTAGTTTGACCTATGGCGGCAATAGCACCAAATAACATGGATGCAATTGATAGAAATACTATTATCATTTGCCACTGTTCAATCATGTTAGCAAATGGAATATATAAAAATCTAATAAAAACCGTTAAAGCTGCGATTTTAGGAAGAATAGCAAAAAATAGAGTTACTGAAGTTGGCGATCCTTGATAAACATCAGGTGCCCACATATGAAAAGGTACAGCAGAAATTTTAAATGCAAGTCCAACTAAAATAAAAACAATACCAAATGTTATTCCATATTGAATTTTATATGAATTATTTAATATTTCGTTAAAATTTGTTGTTTCAGAAAATCCATAAACTAAAGAACATCCATATAGTAATAAACCAGATGAAAGAGCACTTAGAATAAAATATTTTAAACCGGATTCTGTTGATAATAAATTTTCTCTATCGAATGATGCTAAAACATATAAGGCTAAAGATTGAAGTTCCAAGCCTATATAAAAAACAATTAAATCGTTAGAACTAATCATCACCATCATTCCAAGTATCGAGCTTAGAATTAAAACTGGATATTCTATTTTATTTATTTTAATGATTTGTAGATATTTTGAACAAGTCAACATTACAAAAAATCCTGAACCAATCAATAAAAGTTTCATGTAGTTTGATAATTTATCTATTTTATAACTTTCGTTAAATAAAGAAGTATCATCAAATGAATTAAGATTAAATATAAGAGCAAATATTATAACTAAGCTTACAGTTGATAGATTATAAATTAAAATATTTCCATTTTTTTTAAAAACTCCTATAATTAAAAAAAGCATTATTGAAATAGATATAAATATTTCAGGGAGTATTAAGTCTAAATTTTCCATTAGTTTTTGTGAACTAGGTTATTGTTTAAATTTAAATTATACATATTTAAAACATTTTCTACTGAAGCTTCTATAGAGTTCATCAATGGTTCGGGATAAAAACCAAAAAATATAATTGGTAAAACTAAAGTAAATAAAATTAATATCTCAAATTTTTTTAAATCAATCATGGTTCTTAGATTTTCATTATCTATTTCTCCGAAAATAATTCTTTTATACAGCCATAACATATATGCTGCCCCTAAAATGACACCAAGACTAGCTATAGTAGCAACTAAAAAGTTTTTCTTAAATGTTCCTATTAAAACTAAAAATTCACCAATAAATCCGGTTGTACCTGGTAATCCTATTGCACCTAATGTAAATACCATAAATACTATTGCATATTTTGGCATAATCGATACCAAGCCACCATATTTATTTATTAATCTTGTATGTTGCCTGTCATAAACTACTCCTACACATAAAAATAATGCAGCCGATACAAGACCATGACTTATCATTTGGAAAATACTTCCTTGAATACCCTGTTCTGTCATTGTGAAAATTCCTAGTGTAACAAAACCCATGTGGGCAACAGAAGAATAAGCTATTAATTTCTTCATATCTTCTTGCATTAAAGCTACTAAAGAAGAGTAAATTATAGCTATTAAACTTAATATATATATAAGTGGAATAAAGTATTCTGAAGCTATAGGAAATAAACCCAAAGAAAATCTAATAAAACCATAACCAGCCATTTTAAGCAAAATTGCAGCAAGTAAAACTGAACCAGCAGTAGGTGCTTCTACATGAGCATCTGGTAACCAAGTATGAACTGGCCACATAGGTGTCTTTACTGCAAATGAACTAAAAAATGCTAACCATAATAAATTTTGAAACTTAGAATCAATTCCAATTTCGTACAATTTGACAACATCTGTTGTTCCAGTAATCCAATAAATAGAGATAATAGCAATCAACATTAAAACTGAGCCTAACAAAGTGTACAAAAAAAATTTAAATGCAGAATATACTCTTCTTTCTCCACCCCATATGCCTATAATTAAAAACATAGGAATTAAACCAGCTTCGAAAAATAAATAAAAGACAACTAAATCAAGGGAACAAAAAACTCCAATCATAAAAGTTTCCATAATTAATATTGCAACTAAAAAATCTTTTAATCTATATTGAATTGTAGCATTAACAGAAATAATACAAATTGTAGTGATAAATGTAGTTAGAATAATAAATAAAATTGATATACCATCAACACCAACTTTATAATTTATAAAACCAGCTAACCATTCTCTGTCCTCTAAAAACTGAAAATTTAAAGATGTCTTATCAAATATATACCAAAGGTATAAAGATAATAAAAAATTTGATACTGAAATGAATAATGCAACATATTTACTGCTCCGATATTTTCCATCTGAAGATTTTATAAATAGTATAAATAGAGCGCCTATTGTAGGTAATAATATTAAAGATGATAAAATTGGAAAACTCATTAATTTAATATTAATATTGTTAATAAAACTGAAAACCCTATAAGCATTACAAAAGCATATTGATATATAAATCCGCTTTGAAATTTAACAGCTCTGATAGAAAAATTTTTAATTAACTTTGATAGTCCATCAGGACCAAATCTATCAATAATCGAACCATCAATTTTTTTCCAAAAAAATCTGCCTATTTGTTGTGAAGATTTAACAAAAATATAGTCATATATTTCATCGAAATACCATTTATTTTTTAAAAATAAGTAAAGAGGTTTGTTCATTTTAACAATCTCTTCAACTATATTTTTATTTTTTACAAATATATAAAAAGAAATTGGTATTGATATTATAACTAATATTGGAGTTAAAAATAAAAACCAATTGGGCGGATGATCTTTGCTTAATGGTTCCAAAAACTTTATAGAATTTCCCCAAAAATTATAAGACATTTCATGTCCAATAAATAAATCCTTGAATACCACTCCAGAAAAAATAGCTCCGATTGCTAATATTATTAATGGTATAATCATTACTAATGGTGACTCACGCATTTTTTCAATACTAATTTTTGAATTATTATAATCACCATGAAATGTTTTAAAAATAAGCCGCCATGAATAAATCGATGTTAGTAATGCAGTGAATATTCCAATTGTTGCTGCATAATATCCTAGGCTATTTCCTCTTAAATATGCATATTCTATAATTGCATCCTTGGAATAAAAGCCGGATAAAAATGGAAACCCAGTCAAAGCAAGAGTTCCTATTAACATTAATACATAAGTATAAGGTAGTTTTTTCCATATTCCTCCCATTTGGTTAATATCTTGTTCATCTTTAAATGAATGAATTACTGAACCAGATCCTAAGAATAACAACGCTTTAAAAAAGGCATGAGTAAATAAATGAAATATAGCAACATTATAAGCTCCTACTCCAGCTGCAAAAAACATATAACCAAGTTGACTACAAGTTGAATAAGCTATAATTTTTTTGATGTCGGACTGAACTAACGCAACTGTTGCAGCAAAAAAAGCTGTCGTCATTCCTATAATTGTTATAATTGATAAAGCCAATTCAGAATATTCGTAAATAGGAGAACATCTAACAACTAAAAATACACCCGCAGTCACCATAGTTGCCGCATGAATTAATGCCGAGACAGGTGTGGGACCTTCCATTGCATCTGGTAACCAAGTATGAAGTAAAAATTGAGCCGATTTTCCCATTGCTCCTAAAAATAGCAACAAACAAATTAAATCGATTGATATAAAATTTATACCTAAGAATATTAACTTATCGTCTATCAAGGTTGGCACTTGTTGAAAAACTTCATCATAGTTAACTGTACCAAAAATATAAAAGATTAAAAAAATACCTAATGCGAAACCAAAGTCTCCAACTCTATTAATAATAAATGCTTTTATTGCTGCCCTATTCGCACTCTCTTTTTTATACCAAAAACCAATTAAAAAGTATGAACATAAACCTACACCTTCCCAACCGAAAAATAGTTGGATGAAATTATCTGATGTTACTAGTGTTAACATGGCAAATGTAAATAAAGACAAATATGACATAAATCTTGGTTTATGTGGGTCGTGAGACATATATCCAATTGAATAAATATGAACTAAAGAAGAAACTAAAGTTACCACTACAAGCATTACAGATGATAAAGTATCTATATTTATTGACCAGTTTACATTTAATTTTCCAGAATTTATCCAAGTAGAAATAACAATATTATTCGTATATCCATAATTTATAACTTTATAAAATATTACAAATGATAAAATTGCTGAGATAGATACAAATAAACTAGTAAGAATTTGTGAACTTCGGTTTCCAATCATTTTTCCAAAAAAACCTGAAACAAATGCAGCTACTAGAGGTAAAAATAAAATTAAATATTCCATTTTATCCTTTTAATTGATCTATTTCTTCTACTCTTGTAGTCCCTGAATTCCTATAATAAACAACTATAATTGCTAATCCTATTGCTGCTTCTGCAGCAGCTACTGTTAAAATAAATAGAGTAAATATTTGTCCACTTATATCATTTATAAATATTGAAAATGAAACAAGGTTGATATTTACTGCAAGTAAAATTAACTCAATACTCATTAAAATAACTATAATATTTTTTCTATTAAGAAATATTCCGGCTACGCCTATTGTAAATATTATTGCCGCTAAAGTAAGATAATGGCCCAAGCCTATACTAAACATCAATTTTTACTCCTTTATTTTTTTCAACTTCAACAAGCTCGACTCCTTCGTCTCTTTCTCTAGAAATTTGCTTAATATAACTTTGTTTTTTTACACCTGACCTTTGTCTAAACGTTAAAACAATGGCACCAATCATAGCTACCAGTAATATCATTCCAGACAGTTGAAAAAGGTGTATATAATCTGTATAAATTACATTCCCTATTTGTTGTGTATTATTCGTTTCTGTTGATATATTTAAAGAAAAAGAGTCTAATAAATCTGGCTTATATTTCCATCCACCAATTACTATAATTAGTTCAAAAAATATAATTATACTAACTAATAAACCAATTGGAATATGTGATCCGCTTTCTCTAGAACTGAACCATTCACTTTTCTGTTGAGCAACATTTAGCATCATAACAACAAATAAAAATAGAACAGCAACTGCTCCTACATAAACTATTAACATTATCATTCCTAAAAATTCAGCACCTATCATTATGAACAAACAAGAAATACTTATGAAATCTAATATTAAGAAAAATACTGAATGAACTGTATTTTTAGAAACAGTGACCATTATAGCTGATACTATTGCTATCAAAGAAAAAATGTAAAAAAAGATTGCGTGAGCTATCATGAATTTATCTATGGGAATTATCAGCATTTATATTTGCTGCTAAAACACTTTCCCATCTATCTCCATTTTCCAATAATTTTTCTTTATTGTAATAAAGTTCTTCCCTAGTTTCTGTAGCAAATTCAAAGTTAGGACCTTGAACTATAGCATCAACAGGGCAGGATTCTTCACATAAACCACAATAAATGCATTTAAGCATATCAATATCATATCTTGTAGTTTTTCTGCTACCATCTTCTTTCTCAGTAGATTCTATTGTGATAGCTTGAGCAGGACATACAGCTTCACACAATTTACAAGCTATGCATCTTTCTTCTCCATTAGGATATCTTCTTAATGCGTGTTCACCCCTTGCTCTTGGACTTATGGCTCCTTTTTCAAAAGGATAATTAATAGTCTTTTTTAATTTAAAAGTTTCTTTAACCGCAATAATTAAGCCGGTTATAAAATCAATCATAAATATAGTTTTAAAAAATCTTAATGTTTTCATATTAATTCACTGGTAATAAATCAAAATATAATAAGTATCCTGCTGTTAAAACTACCCAACTTAAAGACAATGGTAGAAACATTTTCCAGCCAAGTCTCATAAGTTGGTCATATCTATATCTCGGAACAATTGCTTTAACTAAAGCAAATAAGATAAATAAAAATAAAATTTTAATTATAAACCATAAAGGTCCCGGTATGATATTAAATGGAAAAAGATCAATTGGAGAAAGCCATCCTCCAAGAAATAATATGGAGCCCATAGCACACATCAATAAAATGTTTGCATATTCTCCTAACCAAAACATTGCATACATCATGCCAGAATATTCTGTTTGATAACCTGCAACCAATTCTGCCTCAGCTTCTGGAAGATCAAATGGTGGTCTATTCGTTTCTGCTAATGCTGAAATAAAAAAAATAACAAACATTGGAAATAATGGAATTACAAACCAAATATCTTTTTGTGCTCTAACAATATCGCTAAGATTTAATGAACCCACACAAAGTAAAACATTAATTATTATTACACCTATGGAAACTTCATAAGAAACCATTTGTGCTGCCGATCTTATTGAGCCTAAAAAAGGATATTTAGAATTTGATGCCCATCCACCCATTATAATTCCATAAACACCCAACGATGAAACAGCAAATAAATAAAGAATACCAACATTTATATCGGCTAAGACAAAAGTTTCACTAAATGGAATTACTGCCCAAGATATTAGTGCTAAAGTCATCGTTATTATTGGAGCAAGTATAAATATAGTCTTGTTTGAGCTTGCCGGAATTATAATTTCTTTAAACATATATTTTAATGCATCAGCTATAGACTGTAGTAAACCGAATGGTCCAACTACATTAGGCCCTCTCCTTTTTTGAACGAATGCCCAAACTCTCCTGTCCAACCAAACAATCATTGCTACTGAAACTAAAACTGGAATTAACAAAAATAATATTTTATAAATTTCTGAAAAAAGCACAATTATGTATTCTGACATTATCCCTCTGTTCCAGTTTTTTTAAAATTAACTTTTATATTTTTACAATCAGTCATAGTTTTTGAGGCTCTAGCTATGCAATTTGAATAATAGTAGTCAATTTCTTCAACTGGTATATTTTCTTCAAAATAATTATATTTAGGTATTTCATAATTTTTAACATTTTGGTTTAATTTTAAATAATTCAGCATTGAATTAATAAGTTCATCCTTATTTGAATATAAATTTTTTCTTTTAATCAAAGCTGATAATTCATTAATAATCTGCCAGTCTTCTTTGGCTTCACCAGGTGGATAGGAAGCTTTATAGGCCTTTTGAATTTTTCCCTCTAAATTTGCAAAATAACCGTCTTGTTCAGTATAAGCAGCACCAGGTAAAACTATATCTGCTATTTCTGCCCCTCGATCACCGTGGCTACCAATATATATTATAAATTCATTTAATCTCTTAAACTTTAAGTCTTCTTGTCCAAATAAAAATATAATTTCAAATTGGTTTTGTTGAATTTTATCAAAAGTAATGTTTTTTCCATAGTTAGAACTTAAAATGTTTAAATCGTAAGCACCAACGGTAGAAGCATGTTTAGATAGAACATTTAGTGAGTTCCAGTCATCATTTATCTTATTATTTGATAATAAATATTTTTTTAATTCTTCAAAAATATAAATTCCAGATTTTAACTTTAAAACTGATTGACCAATAATAATGGTTGGTTTTTTGGCATTAATAATAATTTCAGATAGTTTATTTTTATTATTAATAATATCTTTAATTATTCTAGTCTTATTATCTAATATTTCATAAGGATATGTAAGATCACCAATATTTCCTAATGAATAAATTTTTGTTTTATTTTTTAGATATGCCTTTCTAATTCTTGAGTTTAATATTGTTGCCTCTAATCTAGGATTTGCACCAATTAAAACAATTAAATCACTTTCTTCTAAGCCTTCTATTTTTGTATTAAAAATATAATTTTTTCTATCACTACAATTTACATAATAATTATTAACTCTTGAGTCTAGGTTTTTAGATTTAATAGATTTTTCAAAAAATTCTTTTATTGCATACAAAGTTTCCATATTAGACATATCTCCAGTAATGCCTGCAATTTTATCTGGATGAGTAACTGATATTTTATCAAATATTTTTTTATATGCTTCAGACCATGAAACTTTCTTAAACTTATTATTTGTCTTTATATACACAGTATCTAATCTTTGATTTTTTAAACCATCACAAGCGTATCTTGTTTTATCAGAAATCCATTCCTCATTAATTTCCTCATTTATCCTAGGTAAAATTCTTTTTACTTCCCAGCCATAAGTATCAACTCTAATATTTGAACCAACGGCGTCCATAACATCAATAGTTTCAGTTTTTTTTAATTCCCAGGGCCTCGCTTCAAAAACATAAGGTTTTGAAGTAAGAGCTCCAACTGGACATAAATCAATAACATTTGCTGACATTTCAGATTCCATAGACTTTTCTAAATATGTTGTTATTTGCATATCTTCACCTCTGCCAATAGCTCCTAACTCGGTAACTCCTGCCACTTCAGTTGCAAATCTTATACATCTAGTACAATGAATACATCTAGTCATTTGAGTTTTAATTAATGGACCCATATATTTTTCTGATACTTCTCTTTTATTTTCATTAAATCTTGACTTATCTATTCCATAAAACATTGATTGATCTTGTAAATCACACTCACCACCTTGATCACAAACTGGACAATCTAGTGGATGGTTAGCTAAAAGAAATTCCATAACTCCTTTTCTTGCTTTCTCGACTTTTTTTGTATTTGTTTTAATTACCATTCCATCAGATGCAGGCATAGCGCAAGATGCAATTGGTTTGGGTGATTTTTCCATCTCAACTAGACACATTCTACAATTACCCGCAATAGAAAGTTTTTCGTGATAACAAAATCTGGGTATCTCAGCTCCTGCCAGCTCACACGCTTGTAATACGGTTAGACCTTCTTCTACTTCGATATCAATATCGTTAACTTTTAATTTAAGCATTTTTTTTTTCTAACAAATGTTGATCTATCAAGTATGGTATATTTTTTTGTTTCTTTACTACTGGATCAAATTTATTTCTTTCAATTATTTCATTTTTAAAGTTTCTTATTAAACCTTGAACAGGCCAAGCTGAACCTTCTCCAAAAGCACAAATTGTATGACCTTCTATTTGCTTTGTTACATCCATAAGCATATCAACTTCATCTCTTGTTGCCTCTCCTTTCGCCATTCTTTCTAACATACGCCACATCCATCCAGAACCTTCTCTACAAGGAGTACATTGTCCACAACTTTCGTGTTTATAAAATCTAGCGATTCTTGCCATGCATTTAATAATATCTTGATTATTATTGATAACTACAATTCCAGCTGTACCAAGACCTGTCTTATTTTCTACACAAGCATCAAAGTCCATTTTTATATGATCACAAGTTTGTTTTGGTAGTAATGGCATAGAAGATCCTCCAGGTATAACAGCCTTTAAATTTTCCCATCCTCCAATGACACCACCGGCATGTTTTTCAATTAACTCTCTTAATGGAATACCCATTTCTTCTTCTACATTACATGGATTATTTACATTTCCAGAAATACAATAAATTTTTGTTCCGGTATTTTTTGGCCTACCTAATGAAGCAAACCATTTTGCACCTCTTTTTAAAATTGTAGGAACTACTGCGATAGTTTCAACGTTATTAATTATAGTTGGACAACCATATAAACCAATTAACGCAGGAAAAGGTGGTTTAAGACGTGGTTGTCCTTTTTTCCCTTCTAAACTCTCTAATAATGCAGTTTCTTCACCACATATATAAGCACCAGCACCATAATGGATATAAATATCAAAATCCCAACCAGTATCAGAAGCATTTTTTCCTATTAATTTTTTTTCATAAGCTTCATCAATAGCTTTTTGTAATATTTGACCTTCGTTAAAATATTCCCCTCTTATATAAATATAACATATATGAGCACTGACCGCATAACCTGTGATTAAACAGCCTTCTATTAATTTGTGTGGTTCAAATCTTAAAATATCTCTATCTTTGCAAGTACCAGGTTCTGACTCATCTGCATTTATTACCAAATAATGAGGTCTAGAACCAACTTCTTTGGGGGCAAAAGACCATTTTAATCCTGTTGGAAATCCAGCACCTCCACGACCTCTTAATTCAGAAGTTTTGATTTCATTAATTATCCACTCTTTACCATTTTGACATATTTGTTTAATATTTTTCCAATCCCCACGATCTTCAGCAGAATTAATATCTGCTCCAAAATCATTATATAAATTTTGAAAAATTCTATCTTTATCTTCTAGCATTTTTGTTTCCTAATAAAGTTTTTCTATTATTTTCTGGTTCTGAGTTTAATCTGCCTCTATAAGAACCAGGTTTTGGACTTTTATCTTTATTTATTTGATCAATAATTTTTTCTAACTTTTCAGGATCTAAATCTTCAAAATAATCTTCATTTATTTGAATCATTGGAGCATTTACACATGCCCCCAAACATTCAACCTCTAGCCATGAGGATTTGCCATCTTCGGATATTTCACTTTCTTTTTTAGATATTTTTTTTTTGCATATTTCAACTAATTTATAAGCGCCTCTTATCATACAAGGTGTGGTAGTACACACTTGAAAGAAATACTTACCAACCGGAGTTAAATTATACATAGTATAAAATGATGCTACTTCATAAACTTTGATGTAAGGCATATCTAAAAAATTAGCTATATATTTCATTGCTGCTAATGGTATCCAATTATCATTTTGTTTTTGAGCAAGATATAACAAAGCCATTACAGCACTTTGTTGTTTTCCTTCTGGATATTTTAAAATAACTTTTTTTGCTTTCTGAATATTTTTATCATTGAACTCAAATTTTTTTGGTTGAATTTTTGAAATTTTTTTTATACTCATCTATCGACTTCTCCAAAAACAATATCCATCGAACCTAGAACAGCTGGTACATCAGCTAACATATGACCTTTAATTAAATAATCCATTGCCTGTAAATGTGTAAAACCTGGGGCTCTAATTTTACATTTATAAGGCTTACTTGAACCATCGGAAATCAAATAGACGCCGAATTCTCCTTTAGGTGCTTCAACAGCTGTATAAATTTCATCCTTATCCACTCTATATCCTTCTGTAAAAAGTTTAAAATGATGAATTAAAGCTTCCATTGATTGTTTAATTTCCTTTTTTGGTGGAGGACTAATCTTGTTATCGCTAGTTTTAATCGGTCCAGTTGGTAGATTAGCAAGACATTGGTTTATAATTTTTACACTTTCTTTCATCTCTTCAATTCGACATAAATAACGATCGTAACAATCGCCGTTTTTTCCAACAGGTATTTTAAAATCTATTTGGTCGTAACATTCGTATGGTTGAGATTTTCTTAAATCCCAAGCAATACCTGAACCTCTTATCATGACGCCAGAAAAAGAATAATCCAGAGCATCTTGTTTTGATACAACACCAATATCAACATTTCTTTGTTTAAATATCCTATTATCAGTTAATAAAGATTCAAGATCATCAATAATTTTTGGAAATTTATTGCAAAATTCTGCAATATCACCATCAAGTCCTGTCGGTAAATCCTTATGTACCCCACCTGCTCTAAAATAATTAGCATGTAATCTTGAACCTGAAACTCTTTCGTAAAATCCCATTAAGGTTTCTCGTTCTTCAAATCCCCACAAAGTAGGAGTTAATGCACCTACATCCATTGCTTGAGTAGTTACATTTAATATATGACTAAGAATTCTCCCAATCTCACAAAATATAACTCTTATATATTGAGCTCTAATTGGTACTTCTAATTTAAGAATTTTTTCTATTGCTAAAGCAAAAGCGTGTTCTTGATTCATTGGCGCAACATAATCAAGTCTATCAAAGTATGGGACAGCTTGAATATAAGTTTTATTTTCTATTAATTTTTCTGTTCCTCTATGAAGCAGTCCTATGTGAGGGTCAGCTTTTTCCACAACTTCACCGTCTAACTGCAGTATAAGTCTCAGTACACCATGAGCAGCTGGATGTTGTGGCCCAAAATTTAAGTTTAATGTTTTTTTTTGTTTTGCCATTATTTCTTAGTTTGATCTTTAATATATTTTGTTCCTTCCCATGGACTTTCGTAATCAAAATTTCTATAATTTTGTTCTAATTTCACAGACTCATAAATAACTTTTTTTTCATCCTCGCTATATCTAACTTCATTATGACCTGTTAGAGGAAAATCTTTTCTAAGTGGGTGACCCTCAAAACCATAATCGGTTAATATCCTCCTTAAATCTGGATGATCTTTAAATTCAATACCATACATGTCAAATACTTCCCTTTCCATCCAATTTGATGATGGAAATATTGAAGTTAATGATGAAACAATTTCTTTTTCCTTGATATAAAAATCAATTAAAATTCTGTGGTTATTTTCATGGCTTAGTAATAAATAAACTAATTTAAATCTTGTATCTTTATCTGGATAATCAACAGCAGTTATATCAATCAATTGCCTAAATTTAGTTTCATTGTTTGATTTTAAAAATAACATGACATCCAATAAGTCTGTTTCATCAATATTTAAATAAATCAACCTATGTTTAATTTTAGAACTATTTATTTTTGTATTTAACTCTGAGTTAATTTTTTTTTCAAGATCTTCTATACTTTTCATTTATATTATCTTACTAGAGAACCTTTGTTTCTAATTTTTTTTTGTAATTGTAATATTCCATATAAAAGAGCTTCTGCTGATGGAGGACAGCCTGGAACATATACATCAACTGGAACTATTCGATCACAACCTCTAACGACTGAATAAGAATAATGATAATACCCTCCACCATTAGCACAGCTTCCCATTGAAATAACATATCTAGGCTCAGGCATTTGATCATAAACTTTTCTTAATGCTGGTGCCATTTTATTCGTCAATGTCCCAGCAACTATCATAACATCCGATTGTCTTGGAGAAGCTCTCGGTGCAGCACCAAATCTTTCAAGATCATATCTTGGCATTGATGTTTGCATCATTTCAACTGCACAGCAAGCCAATCCAAAAGTCATCCAATGCAAAGAACCAGTTCTTGACCAATTAATTAAATTATCTAAAGATGTTGTTATAAAGCCTTTTTCGCTAAAATCTTGAGCTAATAGTTTAAATTCTTCAGGAATTTTTTTTTTTCTATCTTCTAAATTCATTTCATTTTATTCCCAATCTAAAGCTCCTTTTTTCCATTCATATATGAAACCTACTGCCAAAATGAACAAAAAAATCATCATAGATACAAAACCTAATAAGCCTATTTGACCTAATGAAATTGCCCATGGGAATAAGAATGCAATCTCTAAATCAAAAATAATAAATAAGATTGCAACTAAATAAAATCTTACGTCAAATTCCATTCTTGAATCATTAAATGGTTCAAAACCACATTCATAAGCTGACAACTTTTCTGGATCAGGTTTTTTTGGCGAAGCTATATAGTTAATTACAACAAAACCTATACTTAACGAAAAAGCTATAATCAAAAATAAAATTATTGGTAGATAATCTTTTAAAAATTCCGCAAGCATTATGATTCTATATAACACCTATTATATCAACTAAAAGAGTAGATAGGTCACATTATTAAGCCTTGTTTTATATGAATAAATGATGGCGGGAGTGAAGGGACTCGAACCCTCGACCTATCGCGTGAC